>CEOF01001571.1_pt1 | contig 10907 bp, 23 predicted proteins | sample 361311 | NCBI WGS metagenome assembly CEOF01 (sample SAMEA2619667, study PRJEB7988) | marine metagenome | biome: marine biome (ENVO:00000447); feature: surface water layer (ENVO:00002042); material: "saline water (ENVO:00002010), including plankton (ENVO:xxxxxxxx)" | depth 5 m
CATGGAAGTAGAGTTAATAATACAGATCAGGAAAGGATTACTGTAAGTTTTAATACATCGCCTGCTCCCAGAGATATGTTGCCTGAGTCATTCTTGGAAGCAGTTTGGGGACCAAATGGGTTAGGTGCAAAGAGAGGTGCAAGTTAATGAGTGCTTTATTTGTATTTTCTTTTGTGTTGTTACTTACGATAGGAATGGAATTAACTTGGTCTTGTAAAAAATGAAATTGCCAACCCTACAATCATTAATGAGAAAGTATCTACAACTTCCTAGAAAGAAATTATGGATTGCTGCTTTGAAACTCAATCGTGCTCCAGTTGTATGGTGGGATGAACAGGTGGAAGCAAGAAGAAAGAAGGAGGAACTTCGTAAGAAGAAAATTGATTCACTTTATCCAAAGAAAAAATGAGAGTGATTGATATATTGCCATTGAAATTGGGTGCAGTATTATACCCTGAGCATGAGAAATTAAAGTCATTAATTATTGATGAGATTGGCAGTCATGGCAGTGATTATGAACACAAAAAGGTTGACGCATACGCAAAAGGATTAGAACACCTTGATTATTACTCGCCTCTATCTCAAGATAAGTACAAGGAGTTTAGGGAGTGGATAGAACTACAGGCAGAAATATATGCAAAAGATATACTTAACTATGATACATCTGATTTTGTATTGACAGATAGTTGGTTAAATGTGTGTGATGAAGGTGGTCGTCAGAGTCCTCATTTTCATATAAATGCCGTTATATGTGCCTTATATTATATCAACTTTGATGATGAAGTCCACGCTCCAACATATTTTTACAGACCAAACAATAGTCAGAAACACCCTGATTACTTTGCATATATGTTGACAAATTACGAGAAAACAAAGTATAATTATGTTAATGAAGTGGTAGGATTAGAGGGTTCGTTGTTACTGTGGCCTGCTAATACTTGCCATGGTTATGCAACTAATTACAGTAACAATAGAATTACAATATCAAGTAATTTGATGCCTAGATATGTGAATGAGGTGAGAATTGAACCTCTGACCAAACAAGAGAGACACACTGCCATGACTAACCAAAGGTCAGGCGAACTATGGGATTATCCTAATTTATAACATGGAAGTAGTAAACATTCTGCCAACGCCAGTTCTTATTGTGGAGTGCCCATTCCATGATAAGGTAAAACAAAATATGTTAGATGACATTGAAGAACAGAAAAGCAATCAGTTATCTTACAATGCAAACTCAAAGGCGTTAAAGCACGTTGGACACTACTCTGTTCTCAATGAGGATAAGAAATATGGTAGATTTAGAAATTGGTGTGAACAACAAGGAGAATATTATGCAAAGGAAGTTTTCGGTCATTATATACAAGAGACAGTAGCAGTTACAGACAGTTGGTATAATATAAGTGACAAGGGTGGATACCAACATCCACACTTTCATAGCAATTCTTACCTAAGTTGCATATATTATGTGAACTTTGATGTTACAAAAGATCATGTAAATACACACTTCACAAGAGAAGAAAGTTTATACTATCCTGTAATGCCTAGTCTAACATTGATGCAGAAGAAGTTTACAGACCACAATCAGGATGACCAAGTACAGGTGAAAGAGGGCGAACTGATGATCTTCCCCGCTCAAACCATACATGGTTATCAAGATAATCAAGGAGACAACAGAGTCACATTATCAATGAACATGATGCCTACCATTGTTACTAATGGAGACTATGGTTGGCGAGTGGTACAACTAACACCACAAGAGAGACTCAAATCATTTACAGATGAGTGCAACCCTCACTACAATGAGAACAAAGAACTTGACAAAGACAAGTAGATGCCCTATAATAAGAGAGGGAAACAAAACTGGCATCCATTGGGTTAGGTGCAAGTCCTAAACGTAAAAAGAAGTCAATGAGTTTAAGTCCACGTTTTTGTTTCTCGCACCCAATTATATTATTGCCATGAAAACCAGACCCAAAACTGCTCACTATCATTTGAGGAATAGTGAGTATGGCACAGGCACAGATATTAATTTGAAACAAATTGATAATTCTTTCAGTGCTTTGTTCAAGATGGGTATTGGTGCTCTCATAGGTTACTATCTACACAGGTTGAGTAAGAGTGGACAGTTGAAGTAGTGGCACATGGGTGGTTGTATTACCACCATATAGCAGTAATATATGAATGTGAGGGGAAAGGTTTTGTGTTTGTTACCTTTCCCTTCTTTTCTCTTTAACAAACAACAATACAAACAAAAATTATGTCAACATTAGAAGCATCACTCACAAAAGTAGAAGTACTACAGTGGACAGAGACACTTTGCCGTGCTCTTGAACAACAGTATAAAAACTATGCACTTCGCTCTTGCATCATGAATAATTCAGAGGAACTGAATCCATACCTACAAAACAGGGTAACCAAAATTGAGAATGATGAAGAGTGTATGAAGTTTACTATTACATCAGGCAAGAAGTACCATAAGATCATTCAGAATGACTATCATCATGGCAAATATGAGAGTGCAGGGGTTCATGCTTTTGTTGACAAAATGACTGGAGAGGTGTACAAACCTGCTTCATGGAAAGCACCTGCTAAACACGTTAGATTTGATATGAGAGACATCAATCAACGTGATTGGATGTTGGCAAACTGTGATTGGTCGGGTGGTTATCTGTACATCAGGTAATACCCACACCTATCTAAATAATCAAAGAGTAACATAAATTATGGGATACGATTCACTAACAGCAGACACAGAAGCACTTACTAAAACTAAGTTGCAACAAGTAGATAGACTAAAAAAACAGTTAAACGCAGCAATGCGAACCATTGGTAATCTTGATGAGAGATTGACTACCTTAGAGTCAATGGTTAATGCTGCCTTGTATAAACAACAAGAGGATATTAAGACTCTCATTGCAGAGGTCAATGCCCTCAAGGGTAACGTAGAACTAGACAAGGCATCTAGTAAGTTTGATATGGAATCAATGCCTGCTGAGATACCAGGCGCACCTCCAGTTGGATAACTGGCACACAGGTGGTTGCAGGGGACTCTGAACCCATTATAATAAGAGAGTAAACACAAGAGACCAAATGCAACTCACAGCAGGATCAATGACAGTAGAGTTCCGCCCCCACAACATTTTGAGTGAGAAATTTGTCTATACTCTCAAACTGAAGAACAAGTGGGGCGAGGTTAATGCTATGTCAATGCGTTTGATGAACAAACGAGAAATGACTGAGACAATCAATGCACGCCTTGACATTGGTTATCAGGTAACAGATTTCCTGACTGAACCACAAGAGTACTCGCCTGCTAGTTGCTGAGTTTAATGTGTTGATTATTTTTTGTAAATTTTGATTATTAAGACAATGACCCCACAAGAGTTTGAAGAAAATGCCCAAATGTTCTCGGGCGATCCTGAGTGGACACTTGAAGTTGAAGAGTTTGAACGACTTGAATCAGATGATTGGTTGATGGACATCAATGGAGTCAAAGAGGAGTTCGATCCTGAGACTCAAAAACTGTTGGCACAGTTCTGAAACTGTCACAAGACCCCATGCAGGGGTCTTTTTTTATCCTATAATATGAGTATTGAGACAACTGACTATGCAACTTCGTGACCATCAAAAAGACATAATTGATACCATGCAACACAAGTGGGGGCAGGTTCTTGTACCCACAGGTGGCGGTAAAACAATGTGTATGATTATGGACGCTAAGTGGCGATTCAGTATGCCTATTCCGCAGACTATTATTGTTGTTGCTCCTAGAATCTTACTTGCACAACAGTTGTGTGAGGAGTTCCTAGAACAGATTGATAATGTCGAGGTACTTCATGTTCATAGCGGAGAGACTAACTATAAGACTACTACTGACCCAAAAGAGATTCAAGAGTGGCATCATAACAGTACAAGGAATCAGTTGATCTTTACAACATATCACTCACTTCACAAAGTCGCAGGGGATGTTGAAGCAGACACAGTATATTATGATGAGGCACACAATTCAGTTCAAAAGAACTTCTTTGAGAGTGTCAAGAATCGCTCTAACATCACTAGACGTAAGTTTTACTTCACTGCCACACCTAAACATCATACATCACAAGAGAGAGGTATGAACAATGTCAAGGTGTATGGTAATGTTATTGCAGAGATCCCTGCTCCAGAGTTGATTGAAAAGGGTTACATTGTACCGCCTAAAGTCAAGTCAGTCAAGTATCCTATCGGGTTCTATGAGTCAGTCGAGGAGATTGACAGGTGTATGATTCTTGATGCTCTCAAGAATGAGGATCATATGGACAAAGTATTGGTCACTGCTAAGTCTAGTAAGAACATTCACAAGTTGATTACTCAAACTGATTTCATGGCAGTATGTCACTCTATGAAATACAATGTAATGTGGATTACATCAAAGTATGGTGCTATCATCAATGGTAAGAAGGTCACTCGCAAGACATTCTTCAATTTGATGAACAAGTGGGGTGCTGACCCTGACAAGAAGTTTATCATGTTTCATCATTCTATTCTCTCAGAGGGTATGAATGTGAGCGGATTGACTGCTTGTATTCTATTGAGGAATCTTGATCTAATCACTATGGCACAGACTATTGGTCGAGTCATTCGACTACATAAGGAAGATGCACTTAAGATTAGTACAGGCGATCTTAAACCCAACATCAATGGAAGTGGTTATGTAAAACCATTTGGCAAGATGTTTGTACCAGTTTACAGCAATGTAGGTATTGGTACAGAACGTCGCCTCCAGTCAGTTGTTGACACTATCTTTACTAAAGGAGAGTCACAGGTATCAAGGGCGACAAGGTAGTTGCAAATAATTTAATATTATAGTATAATCAAACTACATGGTAACTAAAACCAATGGCACAAATTGACAAAATCAGAGCACAATGCCTTGCAGTCATGGAAGAGCAGTTCGCCACACAGATGAGTAAACTGGTGGACAAAGTGCGACTTGAGGACGCTGAAGCATTAGTACAGGAAATGATGATTGAGGCAGATGATTTTGATGATGCAGATTTATTCCTTGATGACATCACAGATTGGTCTGAATCAGACATCGCTAACATTACATTTCAGGACATAAATGATGTTGAGGTGGATAGAGATTAGTAAGGAATCAAGACAGACTAAAAAAGATCTAATGAAATTGGTGTATCCTGACCACTTGAAATTTCTGAAGAAACTTAAAGCAGAGTTGAAGAGAGACAAGGGTATAAAACCAAGACGCAAATCAAGAAAAAACTATAAGCACAAATGAACGGTCAATCTCTAAATCTATTTGGGTTTCCTATCACCAAATTTGTGATAGAAGATTGGAGTGACAAGAAATCTAAACTCTTAAACTTAATAGATTTTACTGGTGATGATATTCAAGAGTTTGATTACTTTGAGTCAGATTATGAGTGCCAGACTGATTACTATAAGTATCAGACTTCAGCACCATATCTCATGGAGTTTCATCAGATATTGGAAACTGATTTAGATAAGTTAGTTGGTGACTACACACAGATATTGAGTGATAGATATAGAGGAGATTGCCCTTTCAAAGGTATTGAGGATTGGCAACTATGGTCACAGAGATATGATATAGGACAATTTCATGGTGCCCATAATCATGGTCTAATGAATATATCATGTGTATTATATGTTGAGTTTGATGCAAAAGAGCATTTCCCGACTACATTTTATAGTCCTAATCCTAATCCTTTTTATGGTACAATAGATAAGATTGCGCCTCCAGTAAATGAAGGTGAGATTCTAACTTTCCCCTCTGTATTGTTACATGAATCGCCAGTATCTAAATCAAATAAACAGAGGACAATCATGTCGTTTAACATACCTATGAGGTAAGATGTATAAGATCAATGTAACACTAACTGACAAGCAATTCAACTTGTTAAGTGAAGCATTATTTTTCTATTCTGAAGAGAAAGATGATGACAACCTATCTAATTCTATCGAAGAGTTAGAAGATTTAATTGATATTTCAACTACTAAAGTACACAGAAATAGACAATTTCTCAACCCAGAGTGTGACATATAATAAACTGGCACACTATTGGTTGTAATCCTATCCCAATGGACTATTATATAAATGTGGAGGGAAGAGTTAGTACTCACACCTTCAAGGTAGCGGATACCACACCAGAATACGCTTTTAATTTGAACTTAGGTCTAAGTTGAGTGAAGCACCTCTTGACCTTCCTTCCACACTCTTTTGACTAACAAATTGTGACCGCACTTCCTGACGATTTTATTCACCAACCACCTAAAGGATACCGCTATGAGTCGATACAATTTAAAACTAATGTGGATGCTATCTGGACTGTATCTGACTATAGGTTTCTTTACAATAATGGTGATGAATCTCGTTGTATCTGGGGATTCGTCAAGCATAAGAGAACAAAGAGAAGCAGTACGCACACTTACCACGCCCCCATCAACTCAAATAGAATAGGCAAGGAAGTATCCATAGAAGATACCTCGCCTTATACCGCAATGCAACTTAAGTTGACCCCACTGGAAAAATTCTTTGTGTGACAGTCTATAAACTGGTACAGAGAGGGTTGTTTTCCTGTTGGCATGGTGTATAATGGTAGTATGAAGAACAAACACCTAGAACACCCAGAGGACAGCATCCTGACCCTTGGCAAGGAGGGTGCTATTGATGTAATCAAGTTTTTGAAGAGCAAGAGAAATCAAATATCAGTCAAATATGATGGTGCTCCCGCTGTCGTCTATGGAGTTAACCCTGAGAATGGTAGATTCTTTGTTGGTACTAAATCAGTATTCAATAAGAAGAAGATCAAGATAAACTATACTCATGATGACATTGAAACTAATCATGGACATATCCCAAACGTAGCAAGTATTCTACACACTTGCCTTGAGACCCTGCCCACAGAGAATGGGGTATATCAATGCGACTTCATTGGTTATGGTGGTAATGATACTTACAAACCTAACACAATCACCTACAAATTTGATAAAGTAATCAAGCAATCAGTGGTTGTAGCGACTCATACCCAGTATATTGGTGCAACTATTCAAGAATTAGATGCAGTATTCCATTATAGGACTAATAACTATGGGAATCTCGACTGTACCAACTTGAGACACTACCAAGTTGATACTCATGCTAGTATGGGCGCCCGATCAAACCGCTTAAATGCAAAGATCGAATTTTTGCTCATTCTTATTCGCACGTTGGTACGATTCACCGAGTTCCCCACGCTCAAGGAAGGAAAAACACTAAAGGTAATCGTCAACAGTTATGTGAGGGAAGGCAAGAAACTTAACCCAGATCAACTTGCAAGTGATACAGGATATTCAAAAAACCTATTCCACTTGTACAACATGATTATCGAAGTTAAAGAACTATTGATGCAAGGCATTACTACGTCACAAGATGTAGAGTGTCTTATTGATGGTCAACCCTATGAACATGAGGGTTATGTGATGACTAACAAATATGGTACATACAAACTTGTCAAACGTCAACGCTTCAGTTATGCAAACTTTAACATGAAAAAGACATGGGGTGTGCCAGTTGAATAAGTGGCACACAGGTGGTTGTAATCCTATTTTATCATACTATAATATAAACATATAAGGTGATTCAATGCTAGATCCCACACTTGAAATTCCAACCTACTTTGTTGACCAAATTATTCAATCACTTAATGAATCAATCGAAGTATGTTATGGTGCTTCTGAACAGAATGATAAGGACTATACAAAGAATTATCCTTACGCTGTTGGTTACTCTAAAACAACTATGGAATCCATTGTTGACTCACTCATACGTCTAAAACTTGAACAATGAAAACATTAACCCTAACAGATACCGAGTTCAATAGACTCTTTGAGATATTTGAACCGACTTACTTCTCACTCAAGGAGAGAGTAGAAACAAAGCATGACCCTGATCTCTCAAATGATATTAGGGATTATATTTCATATGATATATACCGTAAAATGATAGCAGTTGATGGAGGTGTAAAATGAGGACATATGTAAAAACTCATGTAAGTGAGAAGTATGGTCGCCACTTCATGATAGACACAGATATGAATTTTGTAAGTGCTCCCAGTTTAGGGATATTTGGATATGATGAGACACAAATTGACTACGTTGGTTCATGGACTGATCTCGAAGGAGTAGTATTACAGGACTTGTTTGACATATATCGAAAACTTGTTTATGACTATCATAGAGACGGATCTGATGCTGTTCCGTTGATGGATCGAACACACCATTTAGTAAATGCAAATTCACCACACAATGATGGATGGACAAAAAAGTTTCATCAAGAAGAACTAGATAAAATTGATAGAGCAATCGTCTCTCAATTAGAGAGTGAAGCAGATGACCCTATGGGAATTGGAAAATGAAGTGTAAAGTTGAACTATACAAAGCAGGTACAGTCTTTGAAGAGATTGTTATTGCTACAGACTATGAAGATGCTAGGAAAGTTGCCTTGGCAAGAAACCCCAATGCAACTATTATGGGAGTCACGGCGATATTTGAATAAGGATTCGTCTTATTAAAGGAAACCCACTAAACCTTTAATAAGACCACTTCTCAAAGTGACCACTCAACCCCACAAACAAGGGGTTTTTCCTGTATCATAATAACATACCAATCAAAACAATGACTGAAATTCCTTTCTACGATTTCCCTAAGAGTCCTATCCTGATTATTGGATTCTTCGGAATTATTACTGCCATGATTACACTTTTTGTTGTTAATCGTGACTATTTCAATTCGCCTTTCAATGAAGATAACCAGAGGAGGACTAAATGACTCTATCTCAAGAGACATTAAACAAACTTGCTGATGCTTTGGTATTGGAAGTTATTGAACACATTTACAAGAATCCAAAGCAACATAATGTTTTGTATGAGTTAGTTAGTGATGCAATTTGCGAGAAGTTAGGTAACAAGAATGATGACGGAAGTTGCTCCTTTGATGGTAGTCAACTAGTTCCCGCTGTCGTTGACAGGTTACAGTTAATGATTGTACCACATGTAATGCCTTCCGACCCTGCATCCTTATGACACTTTGATTAGTGGCACACAGGTGGTTGATTCCCACTCTCACCACACTATAATAAGTACATAACAAACAAACAACAAACTATGTCAACAAATTCAAGAATCGGACTTCGCCTTGCTGATGGTTCAATCCTTTCAGTATATCATCACTGGGATGGTTATCCACAGTGGTTGGGAGTTACTCTCAACAAGCACTATGGTACTAGAGACCAATTCTCTGAACTTATTGATGGTGGTAACATGAGTTGTTGCTATACTAACTCAGGTTGGGATCTTGATGAACCAGAAGAAGGTGCAGAGTACAAACCTTGCTATTATACAGAGCGAGGTGAATCTATGGATGACAATGCTCCTAAACTTCACAAAACTATCTCTCACTTCTTTGAGGATACTAACAAGTGTTGTGGTGAATATGCTTACGTCAAGGAACTTGACGGTACGCTAGAGTGTTATGGTATCAGTTTTTGGAATGAAGAGACTAGAGATTTTAACGATACATTCAAACCTATCAAGGAAACTATTCCTGCTGACTATCCTAAAGAACTATTCGAGGTAAAATGATGAATGACCCTAACTTGACCGCAGCAGAGTGTGACGCTCTGCTTCAACTTATTCTAGGTACGCCTTGTAGGATTACTGACAAGTTGAGTGACGATTTTGACGTTAAATTTAGGAAAATTCGTCATAAACTAGGACACTTAGCGGATATTCAAGATGGAATCCCACAAATGGTTGTACCTGATGAGTCAACTGGTTGGCAGTGACAGTTGAATAAGTGGCACAAGGGCGGTTGATATTCAATATCACTGCCCTATAATGATAGTATAACAAACAAAGAGGTTCTATGACTATCGTTGCTATCGGAAAAACAAAATATGACATTAATCAACTTGATGCTTTTGTTGATTATGTTTTCTCATTCTATGGTGCTGATGATGCACTTTATCAAATGAATGTCACTAAAGATGACATTACACTTGCTACACAGGATTACTTACAAGCAATATCTGATTTGGATAGTGATATATTCACTTGGGGCGATGGTGACTCACTTGATAGAGAGAGAGTCAGAGATATGTTAGTTAGAAATTATGGATATCCTACCGACTTCAATGGTGGAAGTCTATGGGCACTAGACCAGTAGATAAACTGGCACAAGGGTGGTTGATTCTTTGAGTCACTGCCCTATAATAATAGTATAACAAACAAACAAACACTATGATGAATCGTCAAGGATCACTGGTTAGAGACTTCTCTTTTGACCAACTACAAACAATTCGCTCATTTTTCACTGATGGAGAATGGGACACTATTGCAAATGCACTTGAAGATTATCGTCACTATGATGATGACGGTATGCAAGAAAATGAATTGATCGAAGGTAGATCAGTTTATGAGCGTTGTAATGAAATTGATGACCGTATTTCAAAATTATTCGTGAGGACTGTTTGATGACATTTGAAGAACTAGAACAACTCAAATCCGACGCTTATGAAGTGTTGGAACTATTAGAGGACACAGCAAGTCATTTGTGTGATGATAGGAAACTATCAGGACAAAAAGTGTGGACAATGATTCACTCATTCGCTCAACTTAAAGTGGATGAATTCCCAGAACCTTTTCAACTCATAGGTAAAGACTAATGAACAAAACAAACTTAGATGCTTTACTTAAAGCACAAAACTTAACAGACAAACAGTTTAATGCTCTTAAAGAGTATTATGTTGACCAAATCGTTGAAGGTATGTCAATGAAAGATTTAGTGATTTATGTCACTCAAGATATGCAAAAATGGATAGATGACCAAACATTTAATGATGCTATGTT
>CEOF01214006.1_pt1 | contig 10871 bp, 9 predicted proteins | sample 361311 | NCBI WGS metagenome assembly CEOF01 (sample SAMEA2619667, study PRJEB7988) | marine metagenome | biome: marine biome (ENVO:00000447); feature: surface water layer (ENVO:00002042); material: "saline water (ENVO:00002010), including plankton (ENVO:xxxxxxxx)" | depth 5 m
TCTGCTGCTGCCTCTGTAAATGGCGTGATTATTCCCCAAACAGGTATTGCACCAATAAATGAAAAATCCATAAAAACCTCTGCTGGAGGTATTTTTAAAGTTCCTATTTCAAGAGTATCCCATTTAAAAGATGCGATTTATATCTTAAAATCCTTCAATACAGAAATTATTGCTGTTAGTGAAAAATCTAATATTAATCTTTTTGATATAAAATTAAATAAAGCAACAGCTTTTATAATGGGCTCAGAGGATAAAGGTATCAATAATGGGCTAATGAAACTTGCGGATATTTCTGTTAAATTACCAATGTTTAACTCAATTGACTCCTTAAATGTTTCTGTGACCTCAGGTATTGTGTTGTATGAAAAAATAAGACAAAATTTAAATTGATTTTTTTTACCTGTTTTTCCAAAAATAGGGAGTAAAAATAACGAAAACCGTGAACAATTCAAGTCTACCAAAAATCATGAGAAATGAAGCTAAGTATTTTCCTAATTGTGGCAAAGATGAGTATGTAAATGAAGGTCCAAAATCGCCAATTGCTGGACCAATATTCCCCAGACTTGCTGCTGAAACTCCTAATGAAGATTTAAAATCAAGACCTGTTAAAGTGAAAAAAAATACTCCTAAAATGAACAATAAAATATAAAGTATTAAAAAACCATAAATATTATGTATAACATTTTGATCTAAAATTGAACCATTATATCTTGGTCTTATAATTACACTTGGATGTAATGATCTCTTGAGTTCTAGGAAAGCGCTTTTTATCATAAGCAAATGCCTTACAATTTTTACTCCACCAGATGTGGACCCAGACGATCCACCAACAAACATAAGACAAAAGAAAAAGACAGTCAAAAATGGTGTCCATCCAGAAAAATCTCCCGTTACGAAGCCTGTAGTAGTTATGACTGCAATAACTTGAAAAAGTGCATGTCTTATTGAACTTTCAAACTTTCCATAAATCTGAGGATGATCAAATCTTGAATTTGTCAAATCAACATTTAAATAAATAACAAAAGAAACAATAATAACTGAAATAAAAACAAACATAAAATAAACTTTAAACTCCTCATCATTAATAAATTTATTTACCTTTCCCTTTAATGCAAAATAGCTTAACACAAAATTTGCACCTGAAATAAACATAAAAAATATGATTATATATTGAATTAATGGATTATTATTCCAATGAGCAATACTAACATTTTTAGTGGAAAAACCTCCAGTTGCAATAGTACTCATTGAATTATTAATCGCATCAAAAAAGCCCATCCCAGCGATATTTAACAATAAAGTTTCAGCGAGAGTCAATCCAACATAAATATACCACAGTCTTTTTGCGGTATCAGTAATCCTAGGATGTAATTTATTACCACTTGGGCCTGGAGTTTCTGCAGAAAAAAGTTGCATTCCACCTACTCCAAGTAAAGGAAGAATTGCAATAGCTAAAACAATAATTCCCATTCCCCCAATCCAATGCGTAGTGCTTCTCCAAAATAAAATACTCTCAGGAAGATTTTCGATATCTTCAATTACTGAAGCACCTGTAGCAGTGTATCCAGAAGATGTCTCAAAAAAAGCATATGAAATTTGAGGAATTGAATCTGTAAAAATAAATGGAAGCATACCTGAGCAAATCATCAATAACCATCCTAAAGTAACTATTAAGAAAACTTCCTTTTTTTGAATTTGTTGATCGTTATTTTTTGTACTAAAAAAAAATATAGATCCAATTAAAAAAACAATCATTCCGGCCTTAAAAAATTCCAAGGTTACACCATCACTAAAATATAAACTTACCAAAGTAGATAAAAACATAAAACCACTATTGAATAAGAGTAATAGTCCAAATAAATTTATAATTATTTTATAGTTGATTCTGCTCATTTTACAAAAAAAGACCTTCTACCCTATCAAGAGCTTCGGAAAGACAACAAACAAGAACTCTATCTTTTGAAGCAATAACATAATCTCCAAGGGCAATCACACCCTTTCCATCTTTAATTACTCCTCCAATAATAGCCGATCTTGGAAAATCTAAATCTTTTATTTTTTTATTACAAATCATTGATTGATCATTAACAATAAATTCTAAAATCTCAACATCTAAATTATTTAACATAGTCATTTCAACAACATCGCCTCTTCTGATGTACCTAAATATTGTATTTGCAGTAAGTAATTTTTTATTAATTAAATTATCTATTCCAATTGAATGAGAAAGCTTGAAATAATCCATATTTTCAACTAAAGCAACTGTTTTTGAAACGTTTTTTGAATTTGCCATTAAACAAGATATTATATTTGTTTCAGAATTACCAGTTACAGAAATAAAGGCATCCATAATATTTAAATTCTCTTCTTCCAATAATTCTAAATTAGTTCCGTCTCCCTTTATCACAACAGCTTCAGGAAGCTTATCTGCTAAGTCAATTGCTTTAGAATTGTTTTGTTCAATTAATGAGACATTTATTTTTTTTTGGATCAGTTTCTTTGCTGTATTAAATGCGATTTTTCCTCCACCCAGAATCATTACATTATTAACTGGTTTCCTTACTTTTCCGGCAAGCTTGTAAATTTCATTAACACCCTCTTTGAGTGTGATAAAATATGCAATATCTCCCTCGTTAAATATTGTATTTCCCCTGGGTATAATTGAGTTTTGGGCTTCTTTTCTTTGAATAGCAACTGGCATAAAATGTATGTCATTATAGACAGAAGCGGCTTCCATAACTGTTTTACCGACAAATGGAGCTTCCTTCTCAAGTGTTGTTCCAACTAATGTAAGGGCACCATTTTCAAATTTATGGTTATTAAAAAAGGCGGATTGATCTAATAATTCATGTATTTCATTTGCAGCTAAAAATTCTGGTGAAATTAATTCATCAACACCAATATTTTTAAAATTTATAGTATCACTTTGTTTTAAAAACTCAATTGTTGAGATTCTTGCTATCGTTTTTTTACATCCCAACTGTTTTGATATAGAAGCTACCATAATATTTGTTGTTTCTTGGGCAGTAACAGCAATAAATAAGTCTGAGCTGGAGACGTTAGATTCTTTTAAAACTGATATTGAAACACAATTACCTCTAACTGTTCTAATATCCAAATGATTTTCTGCATAATTCAACGCATCTTTATTGATATCTATGAGAGTAATTTCTAATGATTCTAAAGACAATAATTTTGCTAAGTGAAAACCTACTTCGCCAGCACCAGCAATAACAATTTTCATATAATATCTGGAAATTTTAGTCAAATATACAAATTCAATAAATAGAATCATCAATCATTATTTCAAACATTAAGACTTAATATTTATATATCTTTGAATCGAAATGATTGGAAAAGTAAGGCCATACAATATTTATGAATCGAAAAAAAAACAAATATCAAGGATGTTTGATAACATTTCTTATAATTATGACATTACAAACAAAATTATTTCATTTGGTTCAGATCGTATTTGGCGAAAAAAATTAGTGAAGGTAATTTCATCATCAAAACCAAAAAAAACACTAGATATTGCAACTGGAACAGCAGAAGTTGCTATTGAACTAACCAAAATTGAAAAGAATAAAGTTATAGGAATAGATATTTCAGATAAAATGTTAGAAATAGCTAAAAAAAAAATAATTCGACTCAAACTTGAAAGTAAAGTTAGTTTAGCAAATGAAGATGCAGAAAAAATGAGCTTTACCGATAACTCTTTTGATGCAATAACTATCGCTTTTGGGGTTAGAAATTTTGAAAATTTAAACAAGGCTTTAAGAGAAGTTTTTAGAGTAATGAAAAGTAAAGGAGTTATAGTTATTCTTGAGACATCTGTTCCTAATAATAAATTTTTTAGGAGTTTATACAAAATATTTTCCAAGATCTTATTGCCGATTATTGGATTTGTTACATCAGGTGATCTTGAAGCCTACAAATATTTGTCTAATTCAACATTAAATTTTCCAAATAAAACTTCCTTCAGCAATATTTTATCAAAAAATGGGTTTATAAAGGTAAAATTTCAACAATATTCATTTGGAATAGTTTCAATATATAGTGCTGGTAAACCATAAAAAATATTTCTTTTTAATACTTATCCTTTTAGCTTCAATACTAAGAGGCCAATATGCATCTGTTAAAGAGCGAGTAACAAACCTTCCAAATTTTGATGAAAAAACAATACATTATGGTTATTACATTGGGTTTAATTCATATGACTTTAAATTTGAGTATGTAGATGAATATTATCGAATGAATAACTATCCTGATATACAAGTAAACTCTATAACTGGATTTAACGTTGGCTTAATTGGAGATTTGAGAATAAATAAGTTTTTCAATCTAAGAATAGAACCAGGATTACTATATTCTCAGAGAGACTTAATTTATCCAAATTTGCCATTATTTAATTCTGAAAATGATTTAATTAGAGAGGTTAAATCAACCTATATACATATTCCTTTACTCTTAAAAATAAGTGCAAAAAGAATAAATAATTTTAAACCATATATAACATTTGGTATGTCAGCAGATTACAATCTGTCAAGCAATGCAAAAAATACTGATGATAATTCAAGTAATGTTTTTAGAACAAAATCAAAATCTTTAAATTATGAATTAGGTTTTGGTTTTGACTTTTACTTATATTATTTTAAGTTTTCCCCATCAATAAGAGGTGTATTTTCAATTGATAATGAATTGATATCAGATTACGATATAAAAAGTCCTTGGACTGGAAATATAAAAAACATGTATTCTAGGGGCGTGGTAATAAATTTTACTTTTGAATAGTTAATTTTTGTCTAAAATTTTCTGCTAGAACAATAGAAACTGATGAAGCAACATTTAAACTATTAATTGATTTACTCTCATTTTCTTTAGGAATTGATATTTTTTCATCAGCATTCATTAAAACCTTATTTGAAATTCCTTTTGCTTCATTCCCAAAGACAAAAACCGACTTTTCCTCAAAACTTGTTTGATAAATAGATTTTGAATTTAAATCTGTACAATATATCTTACTATTGTGATTTTTTATAAAACTTGGTAAATCTTGATAATAACAAAAAACTCTTGAAATTGAGCCCATTGTAGCTTGAATGACTTTTGGATTGAAACAATCAACTGTATTTGTACTGCAAATAATATGATTTATTCCATACCAATCGCAAGTTCTTATAATTGTTCCAAGATTTCCTGGGTCAGAAATTTCATCTAAAGCTATAATTACATTAATTCTATCCAAAGATTCATTATTAAGTATAGGTTTAATAAAAACCCCTAGGTAATCACTACCATTTTTAAAATGAGTTAATCTACTCATCTCATTTTTTGAAATCAATAAACTATTAATTCGATTATTTTTTGATGTAGAAAAAATATAAAGAGAATCAAAATTAGCTTCTAGTAAATCCAAAATAATCTTTTTGCCTTCAGCTACAAATAAGCCTGTTTTTTCTCTATGCTTCTTGTGTTTTAATTGTTTGATTTGTTTAATCTGACTTTTTGTAACCATTCAAAAAATGTACTTTTGGATTTAAATAAAATTTCTTTTGAAATATTTAAGTCCTAAATTACGTAATCTCCTTTTTATTTCTATATTATTTTTCAATTGTAGCTCTGATCGTTTTTTAAAAGATGGGCAAACTATATTATTAGAGAATAAACTAATTGTAAATGGTGAGGAAAAAAAAAGAGATTTTGCTAATCAACTGATTTTTCCAAAAAAACAAAAACAACTATTTATATCCAAAATAAAATTCCAACTAAATAATTGGGTTAAAGAGTCACCAGAGGATAACTTTGATAATTGGATTAATAAAAAACCCAATAGAAAAAAACGGTTAAATAAATTATTATCTTCCAAACAAGTTGAACAACTAAAAAAATATTATTTAAAATATAATGCGTGGTTATCAAAAAATGGAGATCCTCCAACTCTGGTAGATAGCACAGAAATTTCTAAAAATATTCAGAGGCTCGAACAATACTATAAAAACCTAGGCTATTTTGATGTTAAATTAAATAATTTAAGAAGAAAAATTAAAAATAATTATGAAGAGATCGAGTACTTTATTGATCTTAATGAAAGATATATCATAGATAATATTGTTGAAGAAATTGAAAATAAAGATTTAAAAGAAATATATTTTGATCATTTAAATAATAGTTTTTTAAAACCAGGAAATCCCTTCATAACCAAGAGTCTTGAGGATGAAAGGAATAGACTATTTAAATTATATAGAAATAACGGAGTTTATAATTTTCAAGAAAATAGTCTTCAATTTATTGCAAAAATTGACAGTAGTGGAATTGATAAAAAAATAGCTATTGTTCTAAAGATAAATCCCATCAGAAAAAGAAATAAAGATTCTCTTTATGAGATCCCTTATAAAAAATTTAAAATAAATGATATCGATTTATTTATAGAATCAAAAGGAGAAGAAGATCTAGGATACGAGTATCAAAATAATTTCGGTGATTTTAATATTTTTTCAAAAACAAAACTTAAATACAAGAAGAAGGCTATAACTGATCCAATATTTATAAAAAATAATGATTGGTACAGTGATAAGGATAGGGCATTGACATATCGCTATTTTAATTCTTTGAGAAATTTCAAATATCCCAGTATTATCTATGAAAAAAATTCAGACAGCACCCTCACTTCCTCAATATATCTTACACCAAAAGAGAGATTCTCTCTCGGATTAGACATGGACATATCTCATTCAAATATTCAAAATATTGGAATGGGTTTTGGTTTATCAACTGGAATAAGAAATATTTTTAAAGGGACTGAGATTTTAAACTTTGGAATAAAAAATACATTGGGAGCATCAAGAAACTCTGCAGATACCAATGATAGGTTTTTTAATATTTTTGAGCTTGGGGGAGATGTTAAAATTAGATTTCCCAAAATTATATCCCCTTTTTCACTTGAAAAACTGATTGCAAAAGATATGGATCCAAGTACCCAAATAACTTTCGGAACTACATTACAGGAGAATATAGGTCTTGACAAACAATATTTCGGGACAACATTCGAATATGAATGGAGAACATCTAATAAAAGGAAGTTTATCTTTAAACTAATTGACTTAGAATTTGTAAACAATAAGAATATTGAAAATTATTTTAACGTATACAGAAATTCATATGATAGATTAAATATAATTGCCATTAATAATGATTTATCAGAAAACTATTTTGATGAAAATAATAACTTAAAAATACCTTTAGGTACTAATTTATTTATTAAAAATGTAGAAGATGGTTCTTTGTCAACATTAAGTAATGAGGAACAACTTACATTTAAAAGTATTAGCGAGAGAAGGAACAGATTAACTGTTAATAATTTAATTCTTGGATCATCACTAAGCTTTAATTATAACAATCAAGAAAGTATATTAGATCAAAATTTTTTTCAGTTTAGATGGAAGTTTGAATGGGTTGGAAATGTATTGAATAAGTTTTTGGATTTAACATCTCAAAAAAATATTAATGGAAATTATGAAATTAATGGAGTTACCCCTTCTCAGTATCTAAAAACTGATATTGACTTCATAAGACATTTACCCCTAGGAAGAGATAGAGTTTTTGCTTTTCGATTTTTTAGTGGAGTTGCTTTACCAGTAGGTAATTCTGAAAATATTCCATTTTCAAGATCTTATTTTGCAGGAGGGGCTAACGATAATAGAGCATGGAAAGCATATAAACTTGGTCCAGGGACGAGTGATAATAATAATGAGTTTAACGAAGCTAATTTGAAAATTTCAATGAATATGGAGTATCGTTTCCCTGTTATTGGTTCACTTAAAGGTGCTCTATTTATTGATTCAGGAAATATATGGAATTTTCAAGACAATGTGACTGACCCTAAGGCAAGTTTCGATAATCTTTCAGACTTAAGTGAGATAGCAATAGGCTCAGGAATTGGGATACGCTATGATTTTGATTTTTTTGTATTTCGGTTTGACACAGGTTTCAAGACATTTAATCCATCCCTTGAAAAAAATAAAAGATGGCTTTCCGAATTTTCTTTAAAACAAGCTGTATTTAATATTGGAATCAACTATCCTTTTTAATAATATTGCTTAATATTGCCAAAAAAATTAGATATAAAATGAATTTATCCTTTCCTCCAGGTGTAATAACTGGAAAAAATGTTCAGAAAATTTTTGAATTAGCAAAAGAAAAAAAGTTTGCACTTCCTGCTGTAAATGTCACAGGCTCAAATTCAATTAACGCAGTTCTAGAAACTGCTTCACTTATGAATAGTCCAGTCATGATTCAGTTTTCAAATGGTGGATCTCAATTTAATTCAGGAAAAGGTTTGTCAAATAAAAATCAAACATCTGCTATTCATGGAGCAGTTGCAGGAGCAAAACATATCCATGAATTAGCAAAACATTATGGGGTATATGTTATATTACATACTGACCATTGCGCTAAGAAACTATTGCCATGGATTGACGGGTTACTAGATGCAAGTGAAGAGTATTTTAAAAAAAATGGAATTTCTTTATTTAGTTCTCACATGATTGACCTTTCCGAGGAACCTTTAGTTGAAAATATTGAAATTTGTAAAAAATATCTTAAAAGAATGTCTTTGATGGAAATGACCTTAGAAATTGAATTAGGTGTAACTGGTGGTGAGGAAGATGGTGTTGACAATACAGATGTTGATATCTCTAAACTCTACACTCAACCAGAAGAGGTCTTATTCGCATTTAAGGAATTAAATAAAATAAGTCCCCAGTTTACAATTGCCGCCGCTTTTGGTAATGTTCATGGGGTATACAAGCCAGGTAATGTAAAACTTACTCCTAAAATTTTAAAAAATTCTCAGGAACATATTTCAAAAACACTTGATTTACCATTTAATTCAGTTGATTTTGTTTTCCATGGTGGGTCAGGCTCTTCAAGAGAAGAAATTAAAGAGGCTATTGGTTATGGTGTAGTTAAAATGAATATTGACACTGATTTACAATATGCTTTTACAGAAGGAATAAGAGATTATATGAATGATAAATATGACTATTTAAATTCCCAAATTGGAAATCCAGAAGGGAAAGATATACCAAATAAAAAATATTATGATCCTAGAAAATGGCTAAGATTAGGCGAGGAAACATTTATCAAACGTTTAAAAAAAGCTTTTGAGGATTTAAATAATGTTAATACATTAGATTAAAGATTCTTATTATTAATTAGGTATGAGTTGGTTTAAAAGAAGTAAAAAGGGTATTTTAACAACTACAGAGGAGAAAAAAAATATCCCTGAGGGATTATGGTACAAGACTCCTTCTGGAAAAGTTGTCGAAACTAAAGAATTAGCCGAAAATTTTTATGTAAGTCCAGAAGATGACTACCATGTTCACATTGGTAGCAAAGAATATTTCGAAATTATTTTTGATGATAATAATTTTGAAGAGTTGGACGAAGGGTTAAAACCAAAAGATTTTTTAAAGTTTATTGATAATAAAAATTACAAAGACAGAATAAAAGAAGCGCAAAAAAAAACAAATTTGAAAGACGCTTTAAGAACTGCTGTTGGTAGGTCTAAGGAAAAAGAACTAGTTGTTTGTTGTATGGATTTTGCATTTATTGGAGGTTCTATGGGATCTGTTGTTGGAGAAAAAATAGCTAGAGCAACAGATTTTTGTATTAAAAACTCCTATCCTTTACTAATTATATCTAAATCTGGAGGTGCAAGAATGATGGAATCTGCAACCTCATTAATGCAAATGGCAAAAACCTCAGCAAAACTTGCCCATTTAGCTGAGGCTAAACTTCCCTACATCTCTCTCTGTACTGATCCAACAACAGGTGGAACTACTGCATCTTTTGCTATGTTAGGCGATATAAATATAGCTGAGCCAAATGCTTTAATTGCTTTTGCAGGGCCAAGAGTTGTTAAAGATACAACTGGAAAAGACCTTCCTCCTGGCTTTCAAAAAAGTGAATTTTTAAAAGAAAAGGGGTTTTTAGATTTTATTGTTCACAGAAGTCAATTGAAAAATCAAGTGAATAAATACATCGATTTAATTCTTAATAGACCATTAAGAAACTAACAAAGGTTTAAGTAGTTAAATTTATATATATTTGCAGGAAAATTTAATCTAAAAGATTTTTGTACAAAACAATATAAGTATGTATTTAACTAAGGAAGATAAAGAAGATATTTTTAAAAAGTTTGGAAAAACTAAGACCAATACTGGATCTACAGAAGGACAGATTGCACTATTTTCCTCTAGAATCAACCATCTATCCAACCATTTAAAAACAAATAATAAGGATTTTAATACTGAAAGAGCATTAGTAAGCCTAGTTGGAAAAAGAAGAAATCTTCTTGATTACTTAAAATCAAAAGACATTGAAAAGTATCGTTCAATTATCAAAAAACTTAAGATAAGAAAGTAACATACCCATATATTTTTCATTGGTTGCAAAGCACACAACAAATAACTTAAACCTTGAAAAATGAAACCAAAAGTATACAAAGAAATAATAGAACTACCTGATGGGCGTTCTATAACAATCGAAACTGGAAAATTAGCAAAACAAGCTCATGGATCCGTTGTTGTTCAAATGGGAAATGCGATGATCTTATGCACAGTAGTTTCAAATTATGAATCCAGTAATGTTGATTTTTTACCACTCACAGTCGACTACAGAGAAAAGTTTGCAGCAGCTGGAAAATACCCAGGGGGGTTTTTTAAAAGAGAAGCTAGACCAAGCGATGGCGAAATTTTAACTATGAGACTTGTAGATAGGGTTTTACGTCCGTTATTTCCAAAAGACTATCATTCAGAAACTCAAGTTATGATTCAATTAATGTCTCATGATGAAAATGTAATGCCTGA
>CEOF01025807.1_pt1 | contig 10858 bp, 5 predicted proteins | sample 361311 | NCBI WGS metagenome assembly CEOF01 (sample SAMEA2619667, study PRJEB7988) | marine metagenome | biome: marine biome (ENVO:00000447); feature: surface water layer (ENVO:00002042); material: "saline water (ENVO:00002010), including plankton (ENVO:xxxxxxxx)" | depth 5 m
GAAGCTTTTGTTATGCCTTGAAGCACAGGCCTTGCCTTTGCTGGCATCAAACCTTCGCTCGCCGTTTTCTCATTAATATTTTCGAATTCCTCTCTATCAATGGTTTCACCAACGAGGAATGTAGTTTCGCCACCATCTTCTATTTCAACTTTCTGTAACATTTGACGGACTATCACTTCTATATGTTTATCATTAATTTTAACCCCTTGAAGCCGATAAACATCTTGTACCTCGTTAGTTAAATAGCTTGCTAGTTCTTCTACACCCAAAATATTGAGAATATCATGAGGAACTGGATTACCGTCTAATAATAAATCTCCAACCTGAACATAATCCCCTTCCTGAACCGCAAGGTGTTTGCCCTTAGGAATTAAATATTCTATGGGTTCCCCGTCACCTTCTACAGGAACTACATTTACTCGCCTTTTAGTCTTATAGTCACGCCCAAACTCTATTCGGCCCTCCGATTCACTTATAATCGCATAATCCTTTGGTTTACGGGCCTCAAATAATTCTGCCACCCGAGGTAGTCCGCCAGTTATGTCACGTGTTTTGGAAGACTCACGTGGTATTCTGGCAAGGACATCTCCAGCTTGAACTTTTGCACCGTTCTCTACAGATAAAATGGCATCAAGCGACATGAAATACCGTGCTTCTAACCCATTTCCCAGCTCAATAACCTCACCCGCATCATCGCGAAGTGTTATCCTGGGCCGTAAGTCTGCTCCCTTGGACTGTTGCTTCCAATCAAAAACAACACGTGAAGCTATACCAGTAGCCTCATCAACCACTTCTCTCATTGAAACACCGTCAACAAGATCAACGTAATGCGCGGTGCCTTCCTTTTCCGTTATTATGGGTATTGTATATGGGTCCCATTCCGCTAATGTTTGGCCTTGCATAACATCTTGTCCGTCGTCGACCATTAACCTCGACCCATAAGGTATTTTGTGTCGGGCACGTTCTCTACCTTGAGAATCAGAAAGAACAACTTCCGCATTTCGGCTCATAACAATCAATACACCAGCAGAATTCTCAACCACGTTACGGTTAACTATCGTTGCCTTTGCAGTAAATGCTGCCTCAATGCTGGATTGTTCTGCGCCACGTTGCGCCGCACCCCCAATGTGAAAAGTTCTCATAGTAAGCTGTGTCCCTGGCTCCCCTATTGATTGTGCCGCTATAACACCGACAGCTTCACCAACGTTAACAGACGTTCCACGCGCAAGGTCGCGACCATAACATGCACCGCAAACCCCACCTTTGGTATCACAAGTTAGAACCGATCTAATTAAGACCGATTCAATACCTGCTTCATCAATGGCGTCAACATCTTCTTCGCCAATAATCTCTGCGGCTTTTACTATTACGTGCCCAGTAGCTGGGTCTCTAATATCCTCGGCCGCACTGCGGCCCAGGATTCGTTCAGACAGTGGGTCGATTATCTCGCCGTCCTCAACAACTGCCTTAACTGTAAGCCCCCTAGTCGAGCCACAGTCATGTTCGATTATTATACAATCTTGGGCCACATCGACTAAACGCCTCGTCAAATAACCCGAGTTTGCCGTTTTCAACGCTGTATCGGCCAACCCTTTTCTTGCACCATGGGTTGAGTTGAAGTATTCGAGAACATTTAATCCTTCTTTGAAGTTTGAGATAATCGGCGTTTCTATTATTTCGCCAGAGGGTTTAGCCATAAGCCCGCGCATACCAGCCAATTGTTTTATCTGAGCCGGTGAACCTCTAGCTCCAGAGTGAGCCATCATCCATACGGAATTGACTTCTTTACCCTCTTCAATGGTCATTATACGGCCCATCATTTCTTCGGCCACTTGGTCTGTACAGCGCGACCATACATCCACAACTTTATTATATTTTTCGCCCTGAGTTATCAATCCATCTAGGTATTGCTGCTCAAACTCTTTAACTTGTTTACTCGCATCGTCGACCAAATCATTTTTAGTTTCGGGGATTATAAGATCGTCCTTCCCAAATGATATTCCGGCCACACAGGCTTGACCAAAGCCCATTGCCATTACCCGGTCAGCAAATAAAACCGTCTCCTTTTGCCCACAATGTCTATAAACATTATCAATCACATTCGACACTTCTTTTTTTGTCATTAATTTGTTGATCGTTCCAAAACCTAACCGCGGACTGTCTGGCAACAATTTAGCTAGTCTTAATCGACCTGGAGTCGAGTCAACAACCTTAGTCACCTTCTCACCATTATCATCAAAAGTCTCAATGCGTGCTCTGACCTTGGCGTGTAGGTGAACTGCACCACTATTCAAAGCATGCTCCATTTCAGACAAATTTGCGAAGACCATTCCTTCGCCCATCATACCGGGTCTCTCCATAGTTAAATGGTAAAGTCCGAGGATAATGTCTTGGGATGGAACTATAATTGGTTTTCCATTAGCAGGGCTTAATATATTGTTGGTTGACATCATTAGCACGCGTGCTTCCAACTGCGCTTCCAGCGATAATGGAACATGCACTGCCATCTGATCTCCATCAAAGTCAGCGTTAAATGCCGTGCATACGAGTGGGTGTAGTTGTATGGCTTTTCCTTCTATCAGCACTGGTTCAAAGGCTTGTATACCCAATCGATGCAGGGTTGGCGCCCTATTCAACAAAACTGGATGTTCTCGGATAACCTCCTCTAGTATGTCCCATACCTCTGGACGCTCCTTCTCGACCATCCTTTTGGCCGCTTTTATGGTAGTAGCTAACCCGTAGAGCTCTAATTTTGAATAAATAAATGGTTTGAACAATTCCAATGCCATTTTTTTAGGTAACCCACATTGGTGCAGTTTTAATTCAGGCCCAACCACTATGACCGAGCGTCCAGAATAGTCGACCCTCTTCCCTAATAAGTTTTGTCTAAATCTTCCCTGCTTACCTTTCAGCATATCTGAAAGTGACTTTAAAGGACGTTTATTCGCACCTGTAATAACTCTGCCTCTGCGGCCATTATCAAAAAGAGCATCCACAGATTCCTGGAGCATCCTTTTTTCGTTACGGACGATTATATCGGGGGCCCTTAGCTCTATAAGGCGTTTTAATCTATTATTTCGATTTATTACACGACGATATAGGTCATTGAGGTCTGATGTAGCAAATCGCCCCCCATCCAAGGGCACTAGTGGCCTCAACTCTGGCGGAATAACTGGCACAACATCGAGTATCATCCATTCTGGTCGGCAACCTGATTCGATAAATGCTTCAACCAGTTTGAGCCGCTTGACATATTTTTTTCTTTTCATCTCCGAACCAGTTGTTCTCAGACCTTCTCTAATCTCAACTACTTCTTCTTCCAAATCTAAATTGGACAACATCTCCTTGAGTGCCTCAGCACCTATTGCAGCTCTGAAGGTATCCTCGCCAAATTCATCCATGGCATCAAAATACTCTTCTTCAGACAATAATTGATGCTTATCCAGAGACGTAAACCCCTCATCAAGCACAACAAAGCTCTCAAAATAGAGCACGCGTTCAAGTTCTTTAAGCGTCATATCAAGTAGAAGGCCAATTCTGCTCGGCAATGATTTTAAAAACCATATGTGAGCCACAGGGGACGCTAACTCAATATGCCCCATTCTCTCTCTTCTAACTTTGCTTAGAGTAACCTCAACGCCGCATTTTTCACATACGATTCCCCTGTATTTCATTCGCTTATACTTGCCGCACAAGCATTCATAATCTTTTATTGGGCCAAAAATACGAGCGCAAAAAAGACCATCTCGCTCTGGTTTAAATGTTCGATAATTTATTGTTTCCGGCTTCTTTATCTCACCAAAAGACCAGGAATGAATCCTTTCTGGACTTGCTATAGATATTTTAATTTGGTCAAAGCTCTCAGTTCCAGTTGGTTGGCCAAATATATTAGCTATATCGTTCATACTCTAATCTCCTTGAGTAGCACTAGAGAAAAATTATAACTTCCTGTCGTACTGTTCACCATCATTTCAAATGACATACAAAAATTAACCCAACATTTAACTATTCCGCGACTAGGATCTAAAGGGCTCTTTGATCTAAATCGACATTCAATCCTAGTGAACGCAGCTCTTTAATTAAAACATTAAAAGATTCTGGGATCCCGGCTTCAAAGTTATCATCTCCTCTTACAATCGCTTCATAAACTTTTGTTCTACCCGAGACATCATCTGACTTAACTGTTAACATTTCCTGTAACGTATATGCGGCACCATATGCCTCTAACGCCCAAACTTCCATCTCTCCGAACCTTTGTCCGCCAAACTGGGCCTTTCCCCCTAATGGTTGTTGAGTGACAAGGCTGTATGGCCCGATGGAACGGGCGTGAATCTTGTCATCGACTAAATGATGCAGTTTGAGCATATAAATATAGCCCACAGTCACTTTCCTTTCAAATGCTTCACCTGTCCTGCCATCTATCAAAGCAACCTGGCCCGTCGAGTCTAACCCTGCTTGTTCCAGCATCTTTACAACATCGTTTTCATGCGCTCCATCGAAAACCGGCGTTCCCATCGGCACTCCGTCTTTAAGGTTACTAGCTAGTTCAGTCAGTTCTTCATCACCCAATGGTGCTATTTGGCGATCATATTGGGGTTCTCCGTATATTCCTTTTAATGTTTCTCTGAGGTTTTCTGTTTCCTGTGACCGCGAGAGCTCCTTTAGCATGCCAGAAATCTGCCGACCTAGCCCATGAGAAGCCCACCCTAGATGAGTTTCTAATATCTGTCCCACATTCATTCTGGATGGCACTCCAAGAGGATTAAGCACTATATCAACCGGGGTGCCGTCTTCTAAGTATGGCATGTCTTCGATCGGAGCAATCTTGGAAATTACACCCTTATTCCCGTGCCTACCAGCCATCTTGTCACCTGGTTGTAACTTTCGTTTAACAGCAACAAAAACCTTGACCATTTTCATCACTCCAGGCGGGAGTTCATCGCCTCTTTGTAACTTCTCTACCTTGTTATCAAAACGGTCTTGAAGTTGCTCGATTGTTCTATCAAACTCGGCGCGAACACCCTCTATGTACTCCATCAATTGATCATTCTCGACCCCGAACTGTCTCCATTGCCCTTGTGTGTACTGACCGAGTACCTCTTCTGTCAAAACCACACCCGGAACAAAACCCTTAGGTCCTGAAACAGCAACCTGACCAATTAGTTGTTCTTTTAACCTGTCAAAAAAACCACTCTCCAAAATGGTTCTTTCGTCATCGCGGTCTTTAGCTAAACGCTCTATTTCAGTTCTTTCTATCGCTTGAGAACGCTCATCCTTGTCAACACCTCGCCTCGAAAAGACTCTCACCTCTACAACGGTTCCAGCTCCTCCAGGAGGCACCTTTAGAGATGTATCTCGAACATCTGATGCCTTCTCTCCAAAAATTGCCCGGAGAAGCTTTTCTTCTGGTGTCATTGGTGACTCACCCTTAGGCGTCACTTTACCCACTAATATATCTCCGGGATTTACCTCTGCTCCTATATAAACTATTCCAGCCTCGTCAAGGTTTTTTAGGGATTCTTCCCCAATATTTGGAATATCTCTTGTTATCTCTTCTTGGCCCAACTTGGTGTCGCGTGCCATGATTTCAAATTCTTCGATGTGGATTGATGTGAAGACATCATCTCTAACAATTCGCTCCGATATGAGTATAGAATCTTCGAAATTGTAACCATTCCAAGGCATAAAAGCGACCAATACGTTTCGCCCTAACGCTAGCTCACCTAAGTCTGTGGAGGGCCCATCCGCAATTATATCTCCGGCTTGAACAGTGTCACCCACTGCAACTAATGGACGCTGATTTATACAAGTATTTTGGTTAGATCTCTGGTACTTCAATAGGCTATAAATATCCACATTGGATTGGGTGCTCTCAGTCTCCTTATTGGCCCTAATCACTATCCTTTGGGCATCCACTTGATCAACTATGCCTGATCTTTTGGCCATTATTACTACGCCAGAGTCACGCGCTACAATCGCCTCCATTCCCGTGCCGACATACGGTGCTTCCGCTTTGACCAGAGGAACAGCTTGGCGTTGCATGTTGGAACCCATTAATGCTCGGTTTGCGTCATCATTCTCTAAGAATGGTATCAAGGCAGCTGCCACAGACACAAGTTGTTTTGGAGACACATCAATTAAATCAATATCTTCAGGTCGAGCTAAACCAAAGTCTCCCTGCCTCCTAACAGGTACCAGTTCTTCAACAAATCTACCATTTTTATCCAGTTCTGCGTTTGCTTGGGCGATGGTATAGCGCCCTTCTTCCATAGCGGATATATAACGGACCTCTCCTGTTACTTTACTATCGGTAACGTTCCGGTACGGTGTCTCAATGAAACCATATTGGTTTACACGCGCATATGTCGCGAGGGAATTTATAAGGCCAATGTTAGGACCTTCCGGTGTCTCTATAGGGCATATCCTGCCGTAATGAGTAGGGTGAACATCGCGGACTTCAAAACCAGCTCGTTCTCTTGTCAGGCCGCCAGGGCCTAACGCAGAAAGTCTCCTTTTATGCGTTATTTCAGAGAGAGGATTAGTCTGGTCCATAAACTGCGAGAGTTGTGAAGACCCAAAAAACTCTCTGACTGCCGCGGCTGCTGGTTTTGCGTTAATCAAATCGTGCGGCATAACCGTATCTATTTCTACTGAACTCATCCGTTCTCGTATCGCACGCTCCATTCTAAGTAAGCCGACCCTATATTGGTTCTCCATCAATTCACCAACAGATCTAACTCGGCGGTTCCCAAGGTGATCGATATCATCAATCTCTCCTCTACCATCTTTTAAATCTGTTAAAATACGCATGATCTCGAGTATGTCTCGTTTTCTCAGGACTCGCAGTGCATCCGAAGTTTCTAGTCCCAGTCTTGCATTCATTTTAACACGTCCAACCGACGATAAATCGTATCGCTCTGAGTCAAAAAACAGTGCTGAAAATAGGGCTTCTGCGGTCTCAAGTGTTGGTGGTTCGCCCGGGCGCATAACTCTATAGATATCCACCAGAGCATCGTCTCTATTTGTATTCTTATCAGCCATTAGAGTATTGCGCATGTACGGACCAATATTAGTATGATCAATAGCCAAAATCGATAATTCCGTTATTTTCTCTTCAGCTAAGGTGCTCAACAATTCCTCGGTTATTTCTGCTCCTGCCTCGAAGTAAACTTCACCATTTTTTTCGTTTATTATATCGGTGCTTATGTATTGACCTATAAGTTCATCATTCTCGATGAACACATCCTTAAGCCCTCCCTCTTCAAGCTTTCGAGCAGCTCTTTTTGTAATTTTGTCCCCAATGTTAGCAACTATTTTTTTTGTTTTTGCATCTATTAGATCACGAACAAGTTTTTGCCCCTGATAGCCCTCGTTGTTGAACGCAGTTTTCCACCCTGCGCCGTCTCTAGAATAGTTAACCGTTCCGTAAAAGAAGCCCAGTATTTCCTCGGCCGTCATACCATAGACTTTAGTTCTCTCTGGATCATCTCCTGAGGCATTACATTCTTCGATATAGCTCTCGGACCCGGCACTTAAAAGCGCCATCAATAATGTGCTAGCGGGCAATTTTCTTCGACGGTCAATTCGCACATACAAAATGTCCTTCGCATCAAATTCAAAGTCTAGCCAGGATCCTCGATAGGGTATAACCCTAGCGGCAAAAAGATATTTTCCGGAAGAATGAGTTTTACCTTTGTCGTGATCAAAAAACACACCCGGGGAGCGATGCATCTGAGAAACTATCACTCGTTCTGTTCCATTAACGACAAAAGTACCATTTTGCGTCATGAGGGGCATGTCACCCATATATACATCCTGCTCTTTAATATCTTTTATTGAGCGCGCACCGGTATCTTCATCAACATCCCAGACAACAAGGCGAAGCGTCACTTTCAACGGGGCAGCAAATGTTAGCCCACGTTGTTGACACTCTTCCACATCAAATTTAGGTTCTTCAAGTTCGTATCTAACAAACTCAAGCATAGAATTCTCAGAAAAATCTTTAATAGGGAAAACAGTTTTAAAGACCTCTTGCAGTCCTAGATCCTCTCGCTCCTCGACCTTCGCGTTGACCTGAAGGAAATGATCATAAGAACTTTTCTGAATCTCTATTAGATTTGGCATTGGTGCGACTTCAGAAATTCTTCCAAAAGATTTTCTCACGCGTTTGCGACTTGTTAAAGACCCTACGGGAGCATCTGGCATGTTGAGACCTCTTTATAGATAAATTGTTTCCAACTATTCATTTAGAGCTTAATTATTCAGTTACAACTGAATAATTAAGACCTGTTACTAACCAATTTGATTACTAAAACTCAGAAAAGGGCATTAACCGAACTTATGGGAATGCCAAAAATAGACATCCCCATAGTGGTTATGACGAGCCTACTTCAACTCTACGGTTGCCCCCGCCTCTTCAAGCTGCTTTTTTAAAGTCTCGGCTTCTTCCTTGCCAACTCCCTCCTTAACCGTTTTAGGAGCACTCTCGACAAGATCCTTGGCCTCTTTGAGTCCAAGTCCTGTAATCCCTCGAACTTCTTTTATAACGTTAATCTTTTTGTCACCAATAGCGGCAAGCACAACTTCAAAATCTGTTTTTTCTTCAGCTGAGGCACCACCCGCATCTCCACCGGCAGCCGCAGCTACCGCTACAGGAGCTGCTGCTGATACGCCCCATTTCTCTTCCAGCATTTTTGATAGGTCCGCTGCCTCTAGGACTGTTAAATTTGATAATTCCTCTGCTAATTTCTCTAAATCGGCCATTTGATATTTCTCCAGTTCTAAACTTCTTGAGTATTATGTTTTTGATTAGTTACGAGTTAAACCTGCTGACTTCTCGCGCTCAAGACCCGAGCAACACTCGCTCCAGATGCGGGCAATACACCAACCAGATTTCTGGCGGGTGTTTGAAGAAGCCCCACTATCTTGGCACGCAATTCATCGAATGATGGAAGCTCTGATAGCTTCTTTATATCATCTAACGAGAGTATAGACCCCTCGATAGCGCCCGCAACAATACTGAACTTTTCATTCTTGTTGGCGAACTCGACAGAAGCCTTAACCGTTGCCACAGGATCATTAGACGTTGCTATCGCCGTTGGCCCTGAGAAATTTGGTTCTAGACTTTCATACTGCGTACCTTTTAGAGCGAGACGCGCCAACCGATTTTTAGTTACTTTGTATCCAGTACCCGCCTCACGCATTAGTGACCGAAGCTCTTCGACTTCAGTTACAGTCATTCCTGTCTGCTGTGTAACTACAACAACCGTTGTCTCCGACAGGGTTTTATGAAGCGATGCAACCAGATCAACCTTTTCACTTCGGTCCATTGATCATCTCCACTTTTTAGAGTTCCACCTCAAAAAAGGAGGCATCACCCATTTGCACACTCATCTAGCGTTTTAACACTAGATACGGTTCGCCTGTCCCAGAAGTTCAACTAGTCCACCAGGCCATAACCTAATAAACTACCCGTTCCCCCGTCTGTACGGGCATCTGACGATATTATGTCACTTTTTTAGAGTGACACCCGTAGTCTCGGACAGGTTTGAACTAGCCGAAGCTAGCTCTATTCAGCACAAAACAAACAATTTTTGTGCTAAATATTAAATCGACACTAAGTAACTACTTCCCCTCCTAGTGCCGAAATTTCAACGCGCACACCCGGTCCTTGTGAGGAGCTTACAGCGACGCGCTTTATATAGGTTCCTTTAACACCACTGGGTTTGGCTTGTTGTATCGCCGAGACAAAGGCATTGGCGTTTTCACAAAGTTGTTGTTGGGAAAAACTCGCTTTCCCTATACCTCCATGAACTATGCCTGCTCGCTCAGTCCTGAATTCAACTTGCCCTCCTTTGACTGCTTTTATGGCCTCTGCAACATCCGTAGTAACAGTACCAAGTTTTGGGTTTGGCATTAAACCTCTAGGTCCAAGAACCTTACCTAACCGGCCAACCACTGCCATCATATCAGGAGTTGCTATTACGCGATCAAAGTCAGACTTCCCATCTTGAATTTCCTTCATCAAGTCTTCAGCCCCTACAAAATCGGCACCAGCAGCTTTTGCTTCATCGGCTTTTGCTTCCTTAGCAAAAACGGCGACCCTTATTGTTTTGCCGGTTCCATGAGGGAGAGACACAACTCCTCTAACCATTTGATCTGAATGTCGTGGATCTACGCCAAGGTTCATTGCTATCTCAATTGTCTGATCTGTTTTGGTTCCCGTCGCAGCTTCTTTAACAAGTTTCACCGCTTCGGGGAGTTCGAACAGAGTGTCCCGGTCAATACCCTTGTAGAAATCTGTTAGCCTTTTTCCTTTGCTCATAGTACTACTCCGTAACCTCGATGCCCATGGAACGCGCTGTTCCCTTGACCATCATAACTGCTCCCTCCATGTCAACAGCATTTAAATCTTGCATCTTGGTTTCTGCGATTTCCTTTGCTTGAGCCACGGTTATGGTGCCAACTTGTTCATGTCCCGGATTATTTGCCGCTTTTTGCAAACCGGCGGCTTTCCTAATCAAAAAACTGGCTGGCGGCGTTTTTGTTATGAACGAAAAGGTACGATCCGCATAAGCTGTAATTACACACGGAATCGGCATTCCCGGCTCAAGATTTTGTGTTGCTGCATTAAATGCCTTACAAAACTCCATGATATTTAAGCCACGTTGCCCTAAAGCCGGCCCAACCGGAGGAGAAGGATTAGCCGCCCCCGCTGGAATCTCCAGTTTGATATATCCATCTATTTTTTTTGCCATCGGCTGTGTACCCTTTCAGTAGTTGGGTGGTTCGACCTCTCCGGGGTTTCGGATTGTATCTCCCACGCAACTGATCTCAGAAAGCTTTTAATCTATTTTTT
>CEOF01027520.1_pt1 | contig 10853 bp, 23 predicted proteins | sample 361311 | NCBI WGS metagenome assembly CEOF01 (sample SAMEA2619667, study PRJEB7988) | marine metagenome | biome: marine biome (ENVO:00000447); feature: surface water layer (ENVO:00002042); material: "saline water (ENVO:00002010), including plankton (ENVO:xxxxxxxx)" | depth 5 m
ATATAGGTAATAATAAGACATATGAGATGATGATTGAGAGTTGGTGTCCTAAACAGTATAAATGTATTTATAATCCTTGGGGCAAAGAGCCTAACATCGATGACGTGATTGATTCGTTAAATAAAGCAACGAAAGGAAAATAAATGGAAAATATGGTATTAGATGCATGGAATGATTTATCATATTTAGAAGGAATCTTGTTTACATTTTGGCTTTTTATCTTATATTATGGTAAATGTTGGATAGATAAAAGGTTTCAAAAATGATAAAATGGATATTAAATTTACTAAACTCAAACAATAGAATAGGCATTTCAGCTAGACGAGAGATGTCTAAACACAGACTTCATACAACTAAGTATGAAGATTTGTGTATGTAGGAGATAAATATGCTTCAAGCTTTAATAGGACCGATAGCTACTTTAGCTGGCACTTGGTTCGAAAACAAAGTTGAGAAGACAAAAGCAGAAGGAAAAGCAAAAGTTGCAGAGGCTAGAGCACGAGCGTCTGTTGCTGAAAAAGTAGCTACTGGCGAAGTTGCTTGGGAAGGAAAGATGGCGGATGCTACAAATGAGTCCTGGAAGGACGAGTTCGCTTTAGTTGTCCTTTTGGCTCCCGCAATTTTGGTCTTCATACCTGGGATGAAAGAATATGTTAAAGAAGGATTTGATATATTGGCAACTTTGCCAGAGTGGTATCAGTACCTTTTATATATTGCGATTAGTGCAAGCTTTGGAATCAAGGGAGTGGGACAAGCCGCCAAGATGTTTAAGAAAAAATAATGTATGAACTATTTGTATTAGCATGTCTTATAAATAATCCGATCCAATGTGTTATTTTAGAAGATTTAGAAAGTCCTCATAAAACAGAAGTTGAATGTATGGTTAGAGCACAAGATATTAGAGATAACATAAAAAACGATATGCCAATGTTTTACGCTAAGAGATATAAATGTGATAAGCAGTTAGCGGAAGAAAAAACAAATGCAGGACTTATTTAGACATTTGAGGATACATACAATGACTAAAAAAAATAAAATAAAAAAAGTTATGAAAGGCTTACAAAAAGCCAGTAAAACACATGCAGCACAAGCTAAAACTTTAAAGAATGTTTTGAAAAAGGTAAAGAACAAATAAGGAAAGCACATGGCAAGGGTTAGGCAGTTTGCAAAAGATTTGGGGATAACGTATAATCAAGCTAAAGGTTTAATTAACAAAGGTCGAAGTCGCAAGGACGGAGGATCGCAAATCTTGGAGAAAGTAATGAAGCCAAAAAAATATAAGCCAGGTGGTTCAGTAACAAACCCTAAAGCACCTATATCTAAAGTTAAAAAAACAACACTTAAAAAAATAGTGAAAGATAAAGATAAATTTAGAGCAGATAAAACTGAATCTTTAGATAAAGAATTTAGTAAAAGTGTAGCTAAAGCTAATGAAAAAGCTATTAAAGAAATTAAAAAAAGTATTGGCGGACTACAAGAAATACCAGAAGACAATAAAGGTTTACAAGCTTTAGCAAAAAAAGCTCCTAAAGTTGTAGAAAGAATGGGTTTCAAAAAAATGCGTGGTGGTGGCATAGCGGTACAAGGACTAGGATTCAGAGGAGTCAAGTAAGTGTCTGACATAGGATTATCTGAAGACGTAAAAAGTGATGATATATCCAGTTCTGGATTGAGTGGTGTTCAATCTTTCAGTGATTATTCTCCTTCTGGATCTGATGGAGATAATTATGCTCAAGCCACTGCTAATCTCATAGCTCAACCAAAAGTTGGAATAAACAGATCTAATATAATAGGCACAGATAATTATGATCCTCAGTTTGCAGCAGCGTTGCAAATAAGCAGAGGACTAAATCCTGGAGTAAATACTGGTGGATTAGATGTACCGTCTTATCTACAACCACAATTAACAGGTGACATAGCTTCTGATTTCAGAGGATCATACAATCGAGAGCCTAAGTATTATTCTCCAGTAGAAAGATTTATGCAGACAGATTTAGCTGATTTTGTTCAGTCTGCTCCAAGTCTTACTAATCTCATAGGCAGGGGATTAGATTCACTCATGGGTGGTATTGATTTTTTAAACAACAGCAAAGCTGGTAAGACAGTTGAAGAAGTAGCCGAAGAAGAAAAAAGAATAGAAATAGCTGATCTAGAGAAAGAAAGATTAGATTCACTTGTAACTGCCCCAATAGATAGAGTAAAAACATCTGAATTAGATCCAGCATTTATGAATGTTGATAAAACAACAGCTATGGATGCAGGTGCTTCGTTAGCTAGTGGAACGAGTGTTCCTCTTATAGAGAGATCATTTGTAAACTTACCACCAGATCCAGTTTTAGTAAATCAAATACAAAGAGACATAGCAAAGAGCAGAGGTATATTTGATCTTCCACAAGCGGCTGATCTTCAAAACCAACAAATAGCTGCAGGAGCTAGTACAGGAAAAACATTAAATCCAGAACTGCCAGTTTCGTTTCCTTATGGAAGAAGTGGTGGTTACAATCTAAGTGCTTTGTCATCTAGAGGTGATGTAGCAAAACCTGATCCAGTTCAAGGTCCGCCTAGTCCTTTTTTTCCTGATCAAATAACTCCGACTAAAAGACCTTTTGCTACCACTGATGAAGTTGCTCTCAGAAGTTCTCCCGAAGGATTCTATTTTGCTAATGCTTTTAATAGACCTCTAGATGCTGCTAGGACGAGTGAGAAATATAGAACTCCTATTAATAAAGAAGAAGCTAGAGCAGAAGAGTTTGCAGCGTATAATCTTACTTCCATACCTAAAGGCACAGATCCTGTAGAATTTATAAACAGAAGAGATCTACCTTCTGATTTACAGGGGATAGTATCTTTGAATAGAGATTTAGATTATGGATCAACAATTCCTTTAAGTTATTATTTTGATCAAACAGCACGAGGTAAAGCAGAAGAAAGAGCTAGATTAGAAACAATTAGAAAAGCAGCAGAAGCACTAGCCAATCAACCAAGATTCTATTCAGACTCAGGAACAGAAGGACTTCCAGGTTTATATTAATGTACATAACCGATTTTCTGCAAAAATATAAAAAAGACATACAGACTAGAGTTGATGATATAAGTATTTCCTTGACCAGTGGAAATGCGTCTGATATTGGTCATTACAGAGCAATGGTAGGTGAGATACAGGGACTAACCTATGCGTTGGAACATATACAAACCCTGCTAAAAAAGGTGGATGATGAGTCTAATAGTACCTGAGTACGTTCTTGCACAAAGGAACGCAAAGAAAAAAGCCGAAGAAGAAGCAAAAAAACTAAAACTAACAGAAAGAATACCACAGCCAACTGGTTGGCGAATATTAGTTATGCCTTACATGGGCAAAGAAAAAACTGATGGTGGTGTTTATGTTCCAGATCCAATAAGAGAAAGAGAAGCACGAGCGACAGTTACAGCGTATGTAGCTAAAGTCGGGCCATTAGCTTATAAAGATGTGGACAAATTTGGAGAAGATGGAGCTTGGTGTAAAGAAGGCGATTGGGTTTGTATTGGTCGTTACGCTGGGTCACGTTTCCAGATAGAGGGTGGAGAAGTTAGGATAATCAATGACGATGAAGTCATTGCAACCATTGTCGATCCAGACGACATCAAATCATACGGAGCTTAGTATGCAAGAAGAAAAGTTAAAGGTTGAAGAAGTTGAAGAAGAGGGTCAAGAGATTGAGCTTCCAGAAGAAAAAACTTCTGAAGAGACACCCGAAGTAGAAACCAAAGAAGAAAAAACAGAAGAGGTAGCTAAAGAATCAGAAAAAGAAGAAACTGATGAATTAGAAAACTATTCTGACTCTGTTAAAAAAAGAATATCTAAATTAACAAGTAAATTTAGAGAAGAAGAAAGACAGCGACAGGCTGCAATAGAATATGCCGAGGCTGTTAAAAAACAAAACGAAGAATTACAATCAAAACTTAGCAAGTTAGATACTACTTATGTAGGTGAGTTTGATACTAGAGTTCAGTCACAATCTCTCGCAGCAAAAGAAGCTTACAGAAAAGCAGTAGAGGAAAATGATGTTGATGCCATGTATGAGGCACAACAAAACATTTCTAGAATTGCATTAGAAGAGGCTAGACTTGCTCAGATCAAACAACAAAGAGAAGAACAAACCAAAATAGCAGAGGCAGGTAATGCTACACCAGCACCAGCACCCACTCCTGCTACTGCACCTCCTCCACCAAAACCAGATCCAAAAGCCGAAGAATGGGCACAGAAAAATACTTGGTTTGGACAAGATCAAACTATGACTTATGCAGCTTTTGGCTTACATAAGCAATTAATTGAGGAAGAGGGGTTTGACGCAACGTCAGATGAATATTATACTGAGTTAGATAATAGGATTAGATCAGAGTTTCCACATAAATTTCAAGAAACTCAGAAAAAATCTTCAAGTCCCAGAGTCGCCTCTGCTGGGACAACGGCTTCAAAGTCGTCATCACCAAAGGGACGCAGAACAGTCAAGTTGACTGCTTCGCAGATTGCTATTGCGAAACGGCTGAATGTTCCGCTTGAAGAATATGCTAAATATGTGAAGGAGTAGAAACATGGCAGAAAAAAGAACAACACGAGAGAATGAATCTCGTGCAAAGACCCCGGCAAGAAGAAAGCCGTGGGCACCCCCATCAAAGTTGGCTATGCCAGAAGCACCTGCTGGGTATAAACATCGTTGGATTAGAACTCATTTAAGAGGTGAGGATGATAAAACGAATATGCACTCAAGACTTCGGGAAGGCTGGGAGCCAGTAAGGGCGGATGAATATCCAGATTCTGGAGACATGTATCCAACCATTGAAGAGGGTAAGAATGCAGGGGTTATTGGTGTAGGTGGTTTGATGCTTGCACGAATACCAGAAGAAACGGTAGCAGAAAGAACTGAATATTATCGGGACCAGACCCGCAACCAGATGAAAGCCGTGGATGAAAACCTAATGAGGGAACAGCATCCCTCGATGCCTATTCATAATGATAGGCAAAGTCGTGTATCTTTCGGTGGGAAACCAAAACCTACCGAGTAACTATAATGAAGCAAAAGGAGCTTAAAAATGGCTAATGTAAACGTAAAGTTTGGATTAAAGCCGATTAGTGTTATTGGTGGTGGCATCAATTCTACTAATCAGTATTTTATCAAAAGCGATGCTTCAGCGATTTTTCAGGGTTCTCCAGTTGAAGTCGAGTTGACAGGTGGGACCGCAGCAATCATAACAAGTGCCGATGGAGATGGTAAACAACTCCTAGGTGTTTTTGCTGGATGTGAATACGTTGATGCGTCAACAGGTAAATTAACCTTCAAAAATACATGGGCAGGGTCAGGTACTGCCAATGCTAACTTCGATATAAAGTGTTTTATATATGACAATCCGATGCAGAAGTATATCATTGCATCTGATGGTACAAACACTGATAAGGCAACTGCAAGAGCAGATATATTCAAAACAGCACAACTAGCTACAGCTACAGCAGGAAATACAACAACTGGTATTTCAAGTGCTATGATTGATATATCAACAGCAGAAGCATCAGATCCTTCAAACCCTCTAATGATTGTGGGTGTACATGAGGATGTGACTAACGCTGATCACTCTGCCGCAGGTATCTCTTATATCGTTAAACTCAACAATCATGTGTTCGCCTCTTCTAGTGGTGACGCTGATGCTGCTATATCATAAGGAGTCTTAACTATGGCAATTTCAAGAGCACAACTCGCCAAGGAATTAGAGCCGGGTTTAAACGCCCTCTTTGGTATGGAGTATAATAGGTATGAAGGTCAACATTCAGAAATCTTTGACACCGAGTCATCAGACAGAGCGTTTGAAGAAGAAGTAATGTTGAGTGGATTTGGAGCTGCACCCACTAAGTCAGAGGGTAACGCAGTAACATTTGACGATGCAAATGAGGCTTATACTGCAAGGTATAACCATGAGACAGTTGCAATGGCGTTCTCAATAACAGAAGAAGCCGTAGAGGATAACCTTTATGACAAAATTTCTTCTCGTTATACAAGAGCACTTGCAAGATCTATGGCACATACCAAGCAAGTAAAAGCAGCAGGCGTATTAAATAGTGCATTCGACACTTCTGTAACAGGTGGTGATGGAAAAGCATTATGTGTAACAGATCACCCACTAACAAATGGTGGTACGTTAGACAATGTTGCAGCAGCAGATCTTAACGAAACATCTTTAGAAGATGCATTGATCAGCATTGCAGGTTTTACAGATGAGCGTGGATTAATCATTGCACTAAGAGGCATGAAGTTAATTATACCTCGTCAGTTACAATTTGTAGCAGAAAGATTGATGGCTTCTAATATGAGACCAGGAACAGCAGACAACGATGTCAACGCTGTGCAGTCAATGGGCATGTTACCAAATGGTTATGTGATCAATGACTTCTTGACTGATACAGATGCTTTCTTCATTAAGACAGATGCTCCAAATGGTCTAAAACATTTTGAGAGAATGGCTATGGCTACTGCTATGGATCCAGATTTCGAGACAGGAAACATGAGATATAAGGCAAGAGAAAGATATTCTTTTGGTTTCTCTGATCCTCGTGCCGTGTTTGGTTCACCAGGAGCGTAAGCTTAGTTACAATTTAAATAAAAGGGCAGTTACATACTGCCCTTTTTTGTGTATAATAAACTAAACCTTGACAGTTACATGGTGTAACTGACATTTGCCAAGACAAGGAGATTGATATGGCTAACACAACTTTTTCGGGTCCAGTCCGATCAGAAGGTGGTTTTACTACAATAAGTAAAAACGCTACAACTGGAGCAATTACTACACAATCAAGCATTAACTCAAGTGGTATCGCATCTTTTGATGCAAACACTTTAGCAACAGAAGCAGGTACTGGTATAACAACTGGTTCTGGAACTATCTATAGAAGTTCTATTCAAAGAGTTGGTGGTATTATTACAACTAAAATTTTAATCGACTTAACTGGTTTAAGATCAACTGGATCTGGTGACATCATTGGTGTTAACGGAACTGCATTGGTTTGTCATATTGGTCAGATAACTGCAGCACAAAACGGAACTATCTTAACAGGTAGCATGGAATGTTTTGAAGCACCAGCAGGTGGTGATCCAGACATTAATATTCACTCTGCAACAGAAAGCACAGGTGTTGAAGACGGTGCTATTGCTGATCTAACAGAAACATTATTAGTCAATGCAGGTGATGCAACACTAGGAAGTAAAGTTTATTTTACTGGTGTTCCTGCAGCAGATGAGTTTTTATACTTAACAACTGGTGCTGCAACAGATGCAGATTATACAGCAGGTAAGTTATTCATTGAAATGATGGGTTACGCAGCTTAATAGGAGGTTAGCATGGCATCTAAATCTGATGTAAAAGCATTTAATCATGATCAAGGTGATAGTGCAGCGGTTGTGGGTCCTTCAAGATCAAGAATAAGACAAATACTTATATTTGGTAATTCAGCAGGTGCTTTAACCATAACAGATGGTAACGGTGGAGCAAATTTATTGGTTCAAAGTTTTCCAACTGGACTACATACCTTAAATATTCCAGACGCAGGAGTATTAGCTGAAAGTGGAGCATATGTTTCTGCTTTCTCAGGTAGTGGTAATAAGTTGACTATATTCTTGTCATGACCAGAAAGAGGGATAAACAACCTCCAAAAACAAAAAAGTATTTCCGCTCTACTAAAAGTGGAGCGGGAATGACAAAGGCAGGTGTTGCTAAATACAGAAGAGATAACCCTGGAAGTAAATTAAAAACAGCCGTTACTGGTAAAGTTAAAAAAGGTAGTAAGGCTGCAAAAAGACGCAAATCATTTTGTGCACGATCAGCAGGTCAAATGAAAAAATTTCCTAAAGCTGCAAAAAATCCTAATAGTCGTTTAAGACAAGCGAGGCGAAGATGGAAGTGTTAAAAATAAAACAATTAATAAACGGAGTTTCTGTTGTTCTTGTTGCAGGTTCTATTGTTTGGATAGTTACAACTTTGATTGAAGTTGATAAGAGAACAGCGATTACAGAAGTAAAAGTTTCTGAAAATCACAAGATGCTAAAACCTTTGTGGGAAGAGTTTATCAGGAGAAATACAGATGGTTATGTCGAGAGGCTCGATGAGCAAACAGATTTCAAAGTCCGTTTCAAGTGGAAATAGAAAAAGAAAAAAGAGAAAAAGAAAAACAAAAAATATTCAAAGGAAGTCCTGTTAAGTATTGTTTAGGTTGTGGGAGAAAAAAATGGTCTTGTAGATGTTACAGGGTCAGTGGGTTTGAGGAGCTAAAAAATGTCAAAAAAAGACGCATGTTATCACAAAGTAAAAAGAAGGTTTAAAGTTTTTCCAAGTGCTTATGCTGGAGGTGCTATTGCAAAGTGCCGAAAGGTAGGTGCAGCAAACTATGGAAATAAAACAAAGAAAAAAGATGGTGGACTTTTAGATGCTATAAAAAATGTTAAAGATAAACAGGCAGTTATCAAAGCATCTAATGGTAAAGCATATAGAAAGAGAAAAACAAAAAATCCTAAAATTGCTAGAGGCTGTGGGAATGTTTTAAATGAAAGACGTAAAAAAACAAAGATTACATAATGGCAGTTAGAAAAACAAAAAAAGGTTTAGCCTTAAAAAGATGGTTTAAGGAGGATTGGAAAGATGTTAAAACAGGCAAGGCTTGTGGTCGTCAAAAAGGTGAAAAAAGGGGTACGCCTTATTGCCGTCCTACTAAGAGAATATCGAAGAAAACTCCGAAAACTGCTTCGGAGATGACTTCTACTGAAAAACGTAGTAGAATAAGGCAGAAGAATAAATTAGGTCAACCAGCAGGTGCACCTAGAAGAGTTAAATCACTTAAAAGAAGGAAAAAATAATGGGAAAAATGAATGCAGGACTAAAAGCTTTTTTAGATAAAAAGAATAAAAAGTCAGTTAAAAAAATGGGTGGCGGAGCCATGATGAAAAAGCCTGTAAAAGCAAAAATGGGTAAATCTATGAAAACTAAAAAGATGAAGTAAAATGGCAACTTCAAACTCAAGAGATTTTGACTTAGATGTCGGTGAAATCATAGAGGAAGCTTATGAGCGTTGTGGCTTAGAGATGCGTACTGGTTATGATGCCAAAACAGCTAGACGTTCTATGAATCTTATGTTTGCTGATTGGGCAAACAGAGGACTGAATTTATGGACAGTTACACAGGATACTAAATCTATTACTTCTGGTACGGCAACTTATTCTTTCGATGCTACTCACGTTGATCTACTAGAGGTTGTTTTAAGAAATAGTAGTAATGTTGATTTTACTTTAACTCAAATGAGTCGAAGTGAGTATCTTACTATTCCAAACAAGACCACTACTGGACAACCAAGTCAATATTTCTTTGATAGACAAGTTACGCCTACAATAACTTTATGGGCAACACCAAATGCTACATATACTCTTGTCTATTATTATGTAAGACGTATTCAAGATGCAGATGCTTTAGTCAATACAACAGATGCTCCATTTAGATTTTTACCATGTGCTGTCGCAGGTCTTGCTTATTATTTAGCAATGAAAAGAGCACCAGATAGAGTTCAATTATTAAAAGCTGTTTATGAAGAAGAGTTTCAACGAGCAGCAGCCGAGGATGCAAATAGCACTCCTTTAAAATTAACACCTAGCATGACATACTATAGTTACTAATATGGCAAGATACGCAACAGGAAAAAAATCATGGGGATATTCAGATAGATCTGGCTTTCGTTATCGTTTAAGAGAAATGAAAACAGAATGGAATGGATTGAAAGTAGGACCTGATGAGTATGAAGCTAAACATCCACAGTTACAACCTAATCATCCTGGACCAGATCCGACAGCCTTGTATCAACCACGAGTTGACGGAAGGACAGAAGTGACCGTAGAGAATCTTCTTGGTTTGAATCCATTTACTAGTACGGCTAGTAGTGCAGTAATAACAGTGTTGGAACCATCTCATGGTAGGTCAACAAGTGATACTGTTAGATTTAGAAACGTATCTAGCTTTGATGGGTTTACAAAAACTGTACTTGAAAGTGCAAGTGGCTATACAATAACTAAGGTTGATGACGATAGATATAGTTTTTCTGCTAGTAGTGGTACGGCAACGAGTGGAGTAAAAGGTGGTGGTGGTAGAATTACTGCTGGCCCAGTTACATTGGGGACATAAATGAGTTTTACATTAGCAACATTAAAGACAGCAATACAAGATTACGCAGATAATAGTGAAACATCTTTTGTCACTAACTTACCTAATTTTATTAAAGCTGCCGAAGAAAAAATTTTTAAAAGTATTGATTTGGATATTTTTAGAAAAAATGTAACAAGTGCGTTTACATCATCAGATTCTTTTTTAACAGTACCCGCTGATTACCTAGCTTCGTTTTCTTTGCAGATAACAACGTCTGGTTCTGAAGATTTTTTACTTCAGAAGGATGTAAACTTTATAAGAGAGTATGCACCTAGTTCTTCTACAACTGGGGTTCCAAAATACTATGCACGATTTGACGAAGATAATTTTATAGTAGCACCTACTCCAAACTCTAATTATACACTACAATTAAACTATTACTTTAGACCAGCTAGTTTGACCGCAGGTGCCGACAGTGGTACAACTTGGATTAGTACAAACGCACCATTTGCTTTGTTATATGGTTCTTTGGTAGAGGCTTCTATCTTTATGAAGAGTGAGCCAGATACTATACAAAGCTATAATGGATTGTACGGACAGTATTTAGAGAGACTAAAAGACTTAGGTGAAGCAAGAGAAAACACAGACGGATATAGAGTTGGTCTACCATCAAGACCGAGAACATAGGAGACTTAAATGGCAACAGC
>CEOF01095447.1_pt1 | contig 10829 bp, 11 predicted proteins | sample 361311 | NCBI WGS metagenome assembly CEOF01 (sample SAMEA2619667, study PRJEB7988) | marine metagenome | biome: marine biome (ENVO:00000447); feature: surface water layer (ENVO:00002042); material: "saline water (ENVO:00002010), including plankton (ENVO:xxxxxxxx)" | depth 5 m
TCGCCAAAGTGGGATTGTCGCAGAGACAAATCGCTGCATCTCTTGGCATATCTCTATCAACTATTACTGAACGGATGAAGAGTAGTCCAGAATTTAAAGACACTATGGAGCGAGCACAGCAAAAAGGAATCTCGGCTGTGGTCAATCGATTGTATGAGTCAGCCACCGACCCTGATAAGCCCAATACCCAGGCAGCAGTCTTCTTCCTAAAGAATCGTAGTCGCGAGCAGTGGGCTGATAGACAGGATATACATGCAGAGGTACACGGTAATATAACTTTGGACCATGACCTGGACGCTGCCTTACAACGGCTACGCGATGCTGGCATAGACCCTCGTTCTCTATAGTGTTTTTGATGGCATCCCATGACGTAGGGGAAGACAATCGTTGTAAATCAATGGCTTATGAGGGTATGAGCTCGATTTTGACCCTGGAATCGCCAAAAATAAGCCGTTTCGCAAAAATGGGACTCCGGTCCTGGCGCGGGTACGGGGGTATATTGAGATACATATTAGGCCGTTTTTATGGGTGAAGCACTTCGCAAAACCGAGAGTCCCAAATTAACTCGGTCGCAACAAAAAAAAGCGCAAGAGCTCGCGGATGCGATTGCCTTAGTAAAAGAACATAAGAAAAGAAACAGAGTCGATTACTTCCAACCATATCCGTGGCAAGCAGATTTCTACGAAGCGGGTTCGACAAACAAACAACGTATGTTAATGGCTGCCAACCGGGTAGGGAAAACACTCTCTATCGCCGTAGAAGTTTCATATCACTTAACGGGGAACTATCCCGATTGGTGGCAAGGAATACGATTTAAATTTCCACCTACCATCTGGTGCCTGGGAGTATCAGGAGAGCAGTTAAGAGATGTGGTTGTAAATGAATTATTCGGCAGTTATTTGGGAGATGGAAAGTTCTCTGGCACAGGACTGATTCCACAATCATTGGTTTACTCGGTAACACCAGCAATGGGAACTCCACGGCTGCCAAAGGACGTACACGTTCGATACAAAACAGGCAACACATCAACGGCCAGTTTCAAATCTTACACCCAGGGACAGCATGTCCTTATGGGATCATCGATTGATATGGCATGGATTGATGAGGAGCCAAAAGATCCAGAAATATATCCGCAGTTGCTAACAAGGACCGCAACCGGGAATGAAGGTAAGGGTGGGTATGTTGTACTAACCATGACACCTGAGAACGGCGTCACAGAGTTAGTCTCACAATTCATGGATAACCGCCAGGAAGGACAACATCTACTCAACATTACCTGGAACGAAGCACCGCACTTAGATGAGGATACAAAAAATCAGATATTAGCCGCAATGCCTGAGTACCAGCGGGATATGCGGTCCAAAGGCATTCCTGTGCTTGGGGAAGGAATGGTATTTCCAATCGCAGAGGAGGCGATTAAGTGTGAGTCATTTGAAATACCACCCCATTTTAAGAAGTTGGCGGGGATCGACTTCGGAATCACTCATCCAACTACAGTCGTGTGGACTGCATACAACCCGGACACAGAAACTATTTACATTTATGACTGCTACAAGTGCGAAGGAGAAATCCCAGCCGTCCATGCCAATGCCATCAAAGCAAGGGGAAAAAAGATCCCGGTGATCTACCCGCATGATGGGGATTCAACTGAACGTGGTAGTGGAAAAACGCTAGCCAGCATGTATTTGGAAAATGATGTGTTGATGATTGGGAAATTCACCAATGCCGATGGTTCTAACTATGTTGAACCGGGTCTGATGGATATTTTGGAAAGGATGAGGACCGGAAGATTCAAGGTTTTTGACAACCTCAACCCCTGGTTCCAGGAGTTCAGAAGATACCACAGGAAGAAGGGAAAAATTCACAAAGAGTTTGATGACATCATGGATGCGACCCGGTACGCGGCTATCTCAGTCACACGCTATGGACAAAATGAATCTGAAATGAACTTACACGCACAAAAAACTTCGGGGTATACATCTAATGACTACGATTACTAAGCCACTTACAGAGGACGAGCTCTTATCTACCCTTGAGAGAAACATTGATCAGGCAGATACCTATACAAACTCTGAAATTGGCGAGCAGCGGGACAAAGGATATCGATATTATTATGGAAATCCTCTAGGAAACGAGAGAGAAGGGCGTTCTCAGCACGTTTCCATGGACGTCTTCGATGGAGTCGAGTCAGTAAAGTGTATTCTCCAAGAGACCTTTAGTGCAAACCAGGAAGTATGTGTTTTCGATCCGATAGATCCCCAGGACCTCGCGGGAGCAAAATCAGCAACGGCCCTGGTGAACTGGGTTTTCTACAAGCAAAACGACGGAAACAGAATCATTCACGATGTGCTGCATGACGCCCTGGTCGCAAAAACGGGGGTAGTAAAGCGATACTGGAAAGACGATTACGAGTATCAGGAAGAAAACTTTGAAGGTATTGGTGATGATGAATTAGCCATGATGGTGAACGACCCCATGGTTGAGCTCAATGAAATTCAAAGTATGGGTGGTCAGAGTGAAATAGAGACACCAAATGGCACGATAACCGATATCACTCCTCAAATGCACACAGGTTCATTACTTCGCAGAATAAACACGTCGAAGGTGTGTGTTGAAGTAATAGAGCCTGAGAATTTCCTGGTGTCGCCAAGAGCCAAAGACATCAAAACAGCCGACTTTGTCTCACATAGGACATCTAGAACTCGCGGTGAACTTTTGGCCGAGGGAATACCAGAAGAAGTGGTCCAAAAATTAGATGACGATAAAACCTTTGAGGAAGACGGTTCGCTCGGACGGGACTCCATCGATCAGTTTCGCCATGACGATATGAAGTCGGACGATGATCGGGACCGGGAATATGTCACGATCTATGAGTCTTATTTGAAAAAATACGACCCGGCACTTAATGCTTGTGTGATTATAAAATGTATTCACTCCCGAAAGATTATGCTGGACCAGGAAGTGGTGTCCGAAATGCCATTCCAGGCATTCACGCCTTTCCCGCTACCTCACCGATTTCATGGCATGTCCCTGGCAGATGTGTTGTGTGATTTGCAGAAAACACAGTCATCGCTCAAGCGCAGTGTTATTGATCATGTGTTCTCAACGAACACCTCACGTTATGTCGCTAACCTCTCCCTGGTTAAAAACCCACGGGACTTGTTAGATAACCGGGTCGGTGCGGTTATTGATGTTAACAGCCCACAACCCGATGCGGTTATAAGGCCATTACCAATACCTCAGATGAACCAGGGCGTGTATCAGGCCATAGAAAATTTTGAACAGGAAAAAGAGCAGCGTTCCGGGTCCTCAAGAATGTCTAGGGGCATGGATAATTCTGCGGTAAGCAAGCAGAACTCTAGCGACCTGATCACAACTTTTATGAATGCGTCGAATCGAAGAACTATGGTTATGGCAAGGCATTTTGCTGAGAGCTTTTTAAAGCCATTGATGATCGATGTGTACCGTATCGCAATTGAGTATGAGTCCCAGGAAAAGATGATGCAGTTGGATGGTCAGTTTGTGCCGATTGACCCCAGGATGATGAAAGATCGAACTGAAATGACTGTTTCTGTGGCACTAACTCCTGATGAGAAGAAGCAAGAAGCCCAGTTATTGCTTTCAATGGATGGGCAGTTTGCGATGCAGCCTGATCCCACCCTGGGCGGTTTATATAGCCAAAATCAGCGATATGCGCTCCTGGCTAGAGCTTATGAGCTATTAGGCATTAAAGAAGGTGGGATGTTTATTCAAAACCCACAAGATCCAAATTTCCAGCAGCAAATGCAGATGCAACAACAGCAAATGGAACAAGAGCAAGCCGAACAGAAACAGCAAACAGTGTTCCAGGCTGGCATGACAGCGAGGCAAGTAGCGGTGATGGAAGGTCAACTGGAACTTGAGATCACAAAAGAGGCGAATCGGTTTTTGATGGAGACACAGAAACAGACGCATACCGAGGAGCAAGAAGAAACAGAGTTGTTGCTCAAGGCAGAATTGCAACAACACAAAATGGAAGTGGATGACAAAGAATTGGAGTTAGAGGAGCAACAAAAACGACCCGTTTCTGTAAATAACTAACTGGAAGGAGAGCAGAGTTATGGACGCAAAAGCGATAGAGGCGTACATCGCCTCGAAACAAGCGCAGAAGGACGCACCCCGAAAGACGAGGGCTGAAGCACTGCGTGATTTCTCTGATGAGAAATTAAAAATGCACAAACCGAACGATATTCAAAAAATCAAAGAGCCAAAGTCTGACGCTAAATCTTTTGATGAAGAATTTGAGGAGGTGTTCGGGGATGGATGAACATGAAGCTGGTGAGATCAACCGCAAAGCTGACCAGGCTACCAGGTTAATCAACGACGATGTGTTCAACGAGTGCTTTCAAAATATGAATACTCAAATTCTTGAGCAGTTCATAGCATCACCACCGGAAGCGGCTGAAGAACGTGAACGCCTTTACCATATGTATAAGGCTGGACAACTTTTTGTGACTCAATTTGCGACGATGATAAATACACGCGAAATGATGTTGCATTCTGAAACTGGGGAATAGAAAATGGCAGAGAACGAGCAACCCTCCAATCCGGGGGACTCACAAGATCCACTAGCTAAATTAGCGGAAATCTACGAGTCCAATGAACCGGACCAACACCAACAAGATGAAGCTGTAGCCGAAGACGATCTTGACGAAGAGTCGCAAGACGACGACGAAGAAGTAGAAACTACTGAAGCATCTGAATCTGAAGAAAAGGAAACTGACGAGGACGTCGAAGAAGACGCAACCGAATCGGAAGAAGAAGAATCTGAAGATGAACAACCGAAAAATTTAACCATCGATGGTGAAGAACTCACCGTTGACCAGGTTAAAAGTCGGATGATGATGCAGCAAGACTACACAAAAAAGACCCAGCAACTTGCGGAACAGCGACGAGGTTTTGAGGCTCAATCACAAAACCTGGAAGCGACGATGCAAGCCTTGGTTAATGCCGCTGGTGCGGATATGTCCCGATTTGAAAATATCAATTGGGAACAAGCGGCAATAGAAAATCCAGATCAGTATAAACAGGCAAAAGCTGCATACGATCAAACCAAGTCCACGCATGACTTTATAACCAGTCAGGCAGACCAATATATGCAGCAGCAAAAACAGCAGCACGATGAACTTTTAAAGGCTCGATCTGAAGAGTCCATCACTGCGTTAAAGGCATCAATCCCCAACTGGGATAACAACTTGTACTACCAGATTGGAGAGTACGCCCAGGCCAACGGTGTGAGTGAAGAAGAATTTAATTCCATCGTGGACCACAGAAGCATACAAATGATGCGAAAAGCCATGTTATACGATCGGGCAAAAACGGCGGCGAAAGCAAAAACCAGTAAAGCGGTCAAGCGTTCGCCTAAAAAAACTTTGTCAAGTCAGCAGAGCGACAACAGCAAAGCGTTGAACCAGGACACTCAGAAAAAGGCGCATGAGCGTTTGAGGAAAACTGGTCACATCGACGATGCAGTCGCGGCACTTAAATCAAGAGGATACACATAATGCCTACAGTTTCAGGTACACAGAAAACCTACAGTCAGGTAGGTCTAAAAGAGGACATCGAAGATATCATTTATGATATTAGTCCAACTGACACACCCATGCTTTCTTCTATTGGAAGCTCAACAGCAACCAACACCCTTCACCAATTTCAACAGGACTCCCTCGCAGCGGTTGGCGCAAACAAGGCGATCGAAGGAGCAGATGCCGGAACAGCCTCAACCACTACAGGCGTAATGAAATCAGTCTACACACAGATCTTCAGTAAAGTGGTCCAGGTGTCAGGAACTTCCGAGGCGGTTGGTAAATATGGCCGAGCCAGCGAGGTGAGTTACGTAGTATCAAAAGCGGGAAAAGAGCTAAAAAGAGACATAGAACACGCTTTTGTCGGACTGTCTCAGACAGGTGCAGCGGGTGATGCGTCAACTGCCCGTGAACTCAAATCTGCCAACAAGCAAATCGCTGCTGGATCTACTTCAACGGCGGGTTCAAACAGAACCTTCACAGAAGCAATTCTGTTAGCCAACCTTCAAGATGTTTATGAAGCTGGTGGTAATCCAAATCAGTTGCAAGTGACACCATCTCACTCTTCAACCGTTGCGGGATTTGCTGCGGCGTCAGGAAGAGAGCGTGACTTTGGAACTGGACGCACGATCGTTAATGTCGTGGACCTATATGTGTCACCATTCGGTGAAGTGTCGGTCGTACCTAACAGGTTCATGCAAGCTAACCAGTGTCTCGCCCTGGATACCGAGTATTGGAGTCGTGCAGTTCTTCGACCCATGCAAACAATCCAGTTGAGTAAAACTGGTGACTCTGACAAGCGTCAGATGTTGACCGAGTTAACTCTCGTTTGTGAGCACGATGAAGCGAGTGGATTGATCGAAGCCTTAACAGCTTAAAACCACAAGCCGCCCTTCGGGGCGGCACACTTTTTATGGGGAACTGAATGTCCAGAGTGTATTCCGATATTGTTGCGGATGATTTTGATGACAAGATTCACATTGTTCACAAACAAGACGTTGAGCCCATACTCCAGGCTAATAAAGATGTTCGGTCCACCAGGGCCGGATCTCGTTATGGAGATATGGAAAAGGTTGCATCGATTCCTTCTGTCGTTGTTATGGAATGGATGAAAGAAGGCATCAATGTCATGGCTCCGAACCGTGAAGATTTACGTCGAATGAAAAAGAAATTGAATTCACCCGAATGGAAACATTTAAGAACGCGGGATAATAAGATTTGAGCATCACCACTTATGATGAACTAAAAACTGCGGTTGCCTCCTGGCTGAACCGGGACGATCTTGCCGATAGAATTCCAGATTTTATTGAGTTAGGTGAAGATAGAATTGGGCATGAACTAAGAATACCTACGTTGGAAAAATCTGCATTGCTGAGTGCGAACACTTCGGGCTATGCAAATCTTCCAGCAGACTTCTTAGAATTAAAAGATGTTTTTTGGAATTACAAACCACTTTACCGAGTAAGCTTAACGCAGCTACACAGTTATACAAATGAAGTAAATGAACCAACATATTTTGCCAGGGAAACCTATCAACTGAGATTGTTTCCAGTTCCAAACGCTGCGACCTCAACATCCTTGCGTTTGATTTATTATCACAAGCCTACGCAGTTGGGACCTTCCAACAGCACTAATTTAATTTTGCAAACGGCCCCCGCACTTTTGTTGTACGCCTCATTGTGTGAAGCCGCTCAATATCTCGCTTTCTCTCCCCAGCAAATGGCGAGCTATGAGCAGCGGTATGCGGTTGGGCTTGCGAGGTTGTTGAAACACGCCTCGGATGCTGAGAGTGCGGGGGCCACTCCAACTGTTGCGAATGGATACGGCTAATGAGTACATTTTATCAACACATCACCACCGATGATTCCGTTGAAGCAAGCACCGCCGATGCCGAGGCAGCAAAAACTGCTGCACTGGCCGCGCAGTCTGCTGCTGAAACTGCAAGTGCTACTGCTACAAGTTCAAAAAATGCGGCAGCTACAAGTGAAACAAATGCTGCTGCCAGTTCAACAAGTGCGGGGACATATTCAACTACCAGCACCCAACAAGCTGCGATAGCAACTACCAAGGCTAGTGAAAGTGCAGCATCTGCTGTAGCAGCATTAGCGAGTCAAAACGCTGCGGCCTCAAGCGCATCGGCCAGTAGCTCCTCGGAAACAAATGCAAGCTCGTCGGCTACCAATGCAGCGGCATCAGCTACAGCAGCACAGAATTCAAAAACGGATGCCGAGGCAGCTTTCGATTCATTTGATTCTAGATATTTAGGAGCGAAAGCAAGTGACCCTGTCGCTGACAATGACGGCGGCAACCTAACCACAGGGACCCTTCACTATAACAGCAGTAATGGTGCGATGAAGGTGTACACAGGTTCAGCCTGGGCGGTGGCCTATGTAGACAGTGCAAGCGGCACAACCCTTTTAAAAGCAAATAATTTATCGGACCTGGTTAACGCGACCACTGCCAGAACAAATTTAGGTTTGGGAACTGCTGCAACAACAGCAAGTACAGATTACGCGACCGCAGCCCAGGGAACAAAAGCCGATGACGTTAAGACTTCAGTGAATAATATCACTGATGTCAATATCACCTCGGTAGCTGACAACGAGGTCCTGGCGTATGACAACAGTTCCTCAAAATGGATTAACCAAACGGCAGCGGAAGCTGGACTTGCGACAACAGCCCAGGCCACAAACGAAGATACAGTCATTGCCCTGGCAATCGCCTTGGGATAGGAGATAATAGGTGGCAAACACATTTAAAGTAAAAACCAATTCAGCGATGCCAGCGTCAAGCGGAACACCACTTACGCTCTACACCGTACCATCTTCAACGACCTCAACTATTTTAGGTTTGATCCTGACAAATATTCACTCTTCCGATGTGACAGTCAGTGTTGTGTTGAGCAGCGATACCTCCGACACAGAAACCAATGAAGACGTCTATTTGGCAAAAGCAGTTCCTCTACCTGTCGGTAGTTCATTAGAACTTCTAAGTGGAGGCAAAGTGGTGATGCAGCAAACTGACATTTTAAAAATAGATTGTTCGGTTGCTGCAAAAGTGGACGCGGCACTGAGTATGATGGAGCAAACATAAAATGAGTTACATTGGAAAAACACCAGTTGATGTTCAAACACTAACTCTTAATGGAGTTGCTGTAACGTCTACAGGCGCAGAACTTAATATCCTAGACGGTGTAACTAGCACCGCAGCAGAGTTAAATATCTTAGATGGTGTTACAGCTACTGCGGCTGAATTAAATTATTTAGACATTACAACATTAGGCACAAGTGCAGCATCTAAAGCTGTAACTGCTGATGCTAATGGTGATGTATTAGTTAGTCAGGAATTCAGAGCAGTATCATATAACGAAACCTATGTAGCCCCTACCAGTTCATCTAACGCTACCACTATAGCATGTGAGTCCGGTAACTATTTCAAACATACACTAACAGAGAATACTGTATTTTCATTCTCGAATCCTCCTGCAAGCGGCACAGGCTATTCTTTTATCCTTCATTTAATACAAGACTCTAGTGCTAGGACAGTTACATGGCCTGGTGCAGTTGATTGGGCTGGAGGTTCTGCCCCTACTATTAGCACTGGCAGTGGTGACGACGACTTTTATGTATTTGCTACCTCAGACGGTGGAACAATCTGGTATGGATTCACTGCTGGACAGGCACTCGCTTAATGAGTAGAACTGCACACAAGTTATTATCTGCATCAGGTGGTGAAGATGCTTATGAAATAGAACAGTCTATTATGCTTGATGCTGGTGATGATGCTCATTTAGAAATAACACCTAGTAGTGCTGGAAATCAAAGAACGTGGACGCAAAGCTGTTGGATTAAGCTAACAGGTGCTGGTGACGGGTATACTGGTTTTTATGGATTTCCCGGTGGTTCTGCCGCTTCGTATTATAATGGTCTTTTTTATTATTCAGGTGGCAATATTGTTTTACTCGATAATTATGCGGCAGGAGCATATAGCGGCCCTTATGTAACTTTTAACACAAACTTAAATGATCGTTCTGCTTGGTATCACTTGCTTTTGATTTTTGACACTACCCAAAGCACAGATACTAACAGGATTCAAGTTTGGGTTAATGGCGTTAGATGCACAAACATTTCGGCAACTGCTTGGCCAGCTTTAAATTTTCAAGGAAGTTGTAATAGCACTGCTTTGCACACAATCAATCAGGTGCAAGATACTTATTATGGTGCTGTTATGTTTGCCGAATATCATCATATTGATGGAACAGTGAAAGCCTATACAGATTTTACAGAAACTGATTCTACAACAGGACAGTTAATTCCCAAGAAATATGAAGGCGGTAGTTATGGTACAAATGGATTTTATCTAAAATTTGTATCAGGAGCAATTGGCACAGATAGCTCTGGAGAAGGAAACAATCTTACTGCAAGCAATCTAGCAAATGCAGATGTTCTGCTTGATACGCCCACAAATAATTTTTCAACATTAAATTCAGCTCAAGCTTTTAACACCACTACAGGCGTTTTAAGTCAGGGTAATTTATTTTTTGCAGCAGGAGCTTATTCTAGCGGTCATTATTCAAATATAAGTTCAACTTTTAATGTTCCTTCAAGTGGCAAATGGTATGTAGAGTGCAGAATTTCTATTGAAGCTGGTGGTGGAAACGTAACAGTTTTTGGAGTTGTTGACCAAGATATAAATTGGAGTGGTGTAGCAAATGAAAATTTAACAGGAATGGATGGGTTTTTTACTAGCCTTTATGGTAACTATATAAAAGTTGTGGACAGTGGTACTTTAGGAGGTGGAAATACTAGCGCAACAGCAACTTCATATATTCTTGGAATGGCTTTAGATGTAGATAATGGTTATGCGTATTTCGGTGTAGATAGCGGTAGTGCAATGGTTTGGTATCAAGCTGATGGCAGTACATCAGGAGGTGATCCTACTTCTGGATCAACTGGAACTGGAGGATTTGCAAGAACATTTACTACCAACGATACTATTACTGTATCAACTTCTGTTTCTGGATCGGGAGGAGATGGCAGTCAAAACCATTTAAACTTTGGTCAAAACGGAACTTTTAGTGGACAAGAAACTGCTGGAGGTAATACAGACGGAGCAGGAATAGGTAATTTCTTTAGATCCCCACCGTCTGGATTCAAAGCGTTATGCACAAAAAACCTCCCAGATCCTGCAATTAAATTGTCTACAGATCATTTTAATCCTGTGCTTTATACAGGTAATGACACCACAAACAATATAACTGGTGTT
>CEOF01002659.1_pt1 | contig 10823 bp, 4 predicted proteins | sample 361311 | NCBI WGS metagenome assembly CEOF01 (sample SAMEA2619667, study PRJEB7988) | marine metagenome | biome: marine biome (ENVO:00000447); feature: surface water layer (ENVO:00002042); material: "saline water (ENVO:00002010), including plankton (ENVO:xxxxxxxx)" | depth 5 m
ATTACTTCGCAAAGTATGCACATATTTGAGTATAGTCCAGCTTCATCAAGTTTTTTGTTGAGAGGAAATACTAGTTGGAGTTCCACACACGCAATAGCACCATCTTGGGAGGGTATGGAAGTAGAGTTTGGACATGGACACTTCTAATAAATAACTAAAAAGTAATATAAATGGCATTATATCCAAAGAATCAAAAAGATTTCCCAATATCAAAAGCATATAAAAGAGTAGGTATTAGAAGAGATCAAAATCTTGGAGATTTATCTAGTTCATCACAAGGATTAGAAAATCTTTTAGATTCTTTGGTTGACACCACTGGTGAGAATTTTATTGTAAGTGATTTAAATTCAATTAAAAATATTTTTGCAAGAGGATTAGAGGTTAATAACTATAGAAATATCATAGGAAGTTCAGTCAAATTTACAACTCCTGTTGGAGAAACAGCATCGTATGACCCAAGAATTACATATCAAAATCGTTTAGATAAATTTGAATCATTTTCAGGAACACCGAGACTTGCAGGTGGAGAAGGATTAACAGCAAATTATTTTCAAAATGATCAGATAAACTTTACTTCACTTACAAGTTTTCAATATAATAAATCAAACGGAAATCCTTTAGATCCAAATCTCTCTGAATCGAATGTTTTTTTAGCAACAACATCTGAGGGATTAATCGCAAATGATAATTTTTGGGAACATGGAGAATTTTCATACACAGCAAAAGTTCACCCACAATCTGTAAAAGCAAGTGGTGGAGTAATGTGGGAAGGTTATTATATTCCGAGAAATACTGGTAGAACTACATTTAGTGTATCCTCAACTGGATTCTTTACGATGGATTTTGCAAAGGAGGGATACTTTGAAACTAATGATAAAGTTCAAACACCAGCATCACAATCTACAATAGGTGTTGGACAAACTTATACAAATTATATGAGAGTTGGAGTATCAACAGTTGTCACAGGAACTGGTGGTATTGGTAATACGATGGCCGTGCCAGTAAATAGAATACCAACTATTGGAATTGGTATGACTGTTAGTGGTTCAAATATTAGTGGAGTTCCACTAGTATCAGGAGTTAACAGTACTAATGGAGTCATAAGTTTAGAACCTTCAGCTGGAATAACAAATTCAGTGAGTGGTACATTATCTGGAAGTAATAATATTACCTTTTCTCGAACTTTTGGAAATAGTGTTAGTAGAACATTTTCAACTCAAGTTTTACTTGCTTTTGAAAAATATCGTATAAGAATTCGTTACTTTCATCCACAGGTATTAGATAACGATAATACATTAAACAATCAAATTAAAGATATAGAAAAATCAATTACAATACATCATCAACCAATAGGTGCAAATAATATTGGTGATTTACATTTTAGTTATCTATTTCCAATGGATTATGATTTCTCTAATACAGTAAAGGGAGATTTTAATCGATATCTTGATAAATCTGTTCTTTTTGGTGGTACAGAAATAGGAGTTGGTATTGGAGAGAGGAGTAATTTTAACGAATATGTAAGATTAAAATCAACAAAGAAAGTAGACCTCAGATATAAAGTCAAAGAAAATTTAACAAAAATAACAAAAGTATCAGCAAGAAATGGAAGTTTTGAATCTGGAAGTAGAGTTGTTGGTATAAATCCAACTTCAAGTATCGAAGTTGGAAATTATGTTTTTGGAACAAATATTCAACCTGGTACAAGAGTAGAACAAATATCAATCAATAAATTTTTAGTTTTAAATAAACCAGCTGGAGGATCTGGATCTCAAACTCAAAGTCTAAAATTCATAGATCATCGTGGATTTGTTAAAAAAATAACAGGAACTGGAAGTGGTCTTCAAATAACTGGAATTACAACTGCACTCACAGCATCATCTCAGTCTTTTGCAACTATTGACACCGATGTGCAACCAGATATGGTCATAATTGGTTCTAACACAAACACATATACTAAGATTCTTAGTGTTGATGAAGGTTCTAGAACATTAAACATAAGTAGAAATGTAACTACAACTGCCACTACAGATTACTACATCTATCAGTCAAGAGGTTTAAAGGATAACAGTATTCAACAGTTCTGTGATCGTTTTAATACAACAACTGAAGGGCCTGATATTAGATGTTTAGTTTCAAATGTTTCATCAACATTACCAATCGGAACTACAGTAATCACTGTAGATAACACCAGTAATTATTCAGTGATTCAGGCAGGTTGGGAACTTCAGGGAGCATATTTTGGAGCAAATGGAATATCAATATCTAGTGTGGGTGGTAATGGTTCAATAACTTTATCTAGTGGCATCACGAAACCTCTTCCCGATGACGCACAATTTACTGCAGTGTCACCAGATAAAGATCAGAATGGAGATTATCAATTATGCTGCCCACCAACAGATACATCACCACCATTTAATGCGAGTGAAGAAGGATTGGACACAATTAGTAGCACAGCACCAAATTTTGAATTAGTTGATGGTAATTTAATATTTGATTCATTAATCATACAAGATACAAATTCCAACGCATCAGACGCAAGTGCTTCGGGTACAGTAAATCGTAAGATTGATATCAAAACACCACTAGGAAATTATAGACTACTAGCAACAACTTAAAAAAGGTTTTTGGTTAATTTTTTGCCGAAATTTTTTTTCCGACTTTTTTGGAATTAAAAGTTAATTTTAGTTTTCAGTTAAAAGTAAAAAGTATGACTCTTGGTTTCCGTTTGCATCCTGAACTTTAACTGGAATCTTATGAGTGAACGAAGAAGCAACCTCTCCAGATACAGATCTTATATCAGTTCCAATACCAGTAATTACCATTGAATTAGTACCATCTAAAAATGCTAATTCACCAATTGAAACTTCCTCTGCAGATGTTGTTAACGCAGTTCCAACTTTATTCCAAGGATTATTATCACTTGAGAACGCACGAGTATCTCCAATGTAAACACCAGGTGATCTTCGAACTGGATTATTATTACTTATATTTGAAGCAAGGTTATTATAATTATTTGGGTCGTTTGTGACTACAGAACCTTCAAATGCTATGGGATCAGTGGTTGTTATGTCAGAATCACCTCTATATTTTTTACCCATAAAATATTCAGCAGTCTCTATATTTGCTTGAGTCGAATCCATCGTACCATTTATAGATCCACCATCCAAATATGAAAATTCTTCATCTTGTATATCAGGTTGAATATAATTAATTATCTGCTGTTGATGAACTGGATCCTTACGATCAAATTGAAAATTATCTGGAGTTAAGGCCGCTCCACCAGCAATCGTTATTGTATTAAATCCTACAGTTGATGGACTTGTAGACAATTTAAATTTTGTCAAACCATCAGAATTACTTACATAATAATCAGTATTCGGTGAAAGAATTGTAGTTCCTGAACCCACTAATTTAACTTCCTGACTTACATTTATTACGTCATCTTTTGTAAAAGAAAATATATCGGATGCAGATAAAGAAAAACCTATCCCTGTAACAGATGTATATGTTTCTGTAAGGGCAGATCCAACTTTACTGAAACTAAAAGTTTTCAAATCATTTGAAGTTCCTACAACTGAAAACTCACCATTCACAATGTTTGCTCCTGCACCAGTAATTCCACTAATTTTGACCAAATCTCCAAATTTAATTAGATGTGAATTAATTAATGATACTTGTATTGTTGTACTTCTATTTCCATCATTATCAATAACTCCATTTGCTGTGATGCTAGTTATTCCTATAACTTTATCATTCGCAGTTGAGAAAAATCCATCAGAGTCAACAGCATAAAACGGAATGCTGGATAAGTTTCTTAAATTATTTTGTAAAAATGAAATATCTTTACTAGTTCCTGAACCTGCGAGGTTATCAAACGCAGTCCGATCATCTTCCGTCTCTTTTAAATTTAAATCCCTTCTAAATCCTTGGTTCTGAATTGCCATTAACTTAGACCTCCATTTACTGAGATATTCCAACCATTTTGAACCAAGATAAGAGCCTTTTCTTTTACTTCATCAGATGGAGTTTCATTGACACCAACACTATTTTTATTACCTCTTAAATTAACAGTCACTCCACCACGTTTTATCGCATTCCAATTATCATATAAATCTAACAATATATTATCTTGAGTGGTTTGATTCAAATTATTATTTGATAAATCAAAATATCTAATCCTATATAGAGATCTAAATGAACCCACTTTATATGCTGATAGTTGATTATTATATAAAGTCAAGTACCTCAAGTTAGTGCAGGTGGTAAAGTCTGGAATCTCACCTTTTATTTGATTATTATGTGCATAATAATACCACAAATTAGGAAGATTATTTGGTTCTCCAATTCCTGTAAAACTATTATTTTGAAGAAATAGATAACGAAGATTAGATAAATTAGTAAAAGCAGGTATCGTACCAGTAAAATTATTTCTTGTGATATTTACATAATGAATATTTTGATTGTTTCCAAAATTAGGAAGTGAACCTGAAAAAGCATTTTGTTGTACCCAAATATGATGTAGTAACGGATTTGAACTAAAATCAGGTAAATCTCCATTTACTCTACCATATGAACGGAACCAAAAATAACCCAAATTTGGATTTTGTTTAAATGCATCAACATTTATTGGTTTTGCCAATAAATTAGGTGAATCAATGTAAATATTTTCTATACTTGGAGAATTGAAAAAAGTACCACTTGTAATTACATGAGTTTGTGATCCGTCTGCAATTCCTGGTGCACCACCTTTGATGCCCGTATATCTTAAATCTAATGTTTTTAAATTTATATTTGAAAAATTATATGGAAAATTTATTGATCCCAAGCCAGTTGCGTAAAATGATAAACTTTCCAAAGAACTACAATTTTCAAATCTGTATGAAGTTCCACTTACAAGAGGATTTGAACCTCCACCATATGAATAAGTTTGATTATAAGTTTTTAATGATGGAGAATTTTGCATATTAGCAATTCCCAAACCAGTAGAACTATAATTGATTGTGACTAATTTATCTTTACTTGCTAAATCAAAATTACCAGAACTTTTCGCATCAGTTAAGTAATAATTACCAGAAACGCTCAAGGTAATCAAGTTAGGTGCTTTTTTGAATGAATATGATCCATTTGAAAGTGATTCCGTAGAAACAGATAATGAACCATCTGAGGAATTAGTTTTTGCTATCTGAACATTACCAGAAGTAACTTCATTTAAATCTACACTTCTAAAATCATTACTTGTAATATTATAAGATGTAACATCTTCAGGCATATCAGGACAAAAAGAGTCTCCACCCGAATTATTTGTTAACCCACTATCAGGTTTATCATCAGGATGAAAATATGCTCCACCACCTCTACCTAAATTTAAAGAAGTTAAATTTGGTAAGTTTACTGATATTAAATGTCTTTCAATTGAACCATAAAATGTTCCTTCCATATTCAATGTTCTCAAAGTATTACTAGGAGTTTTTATTTTATCCATAATGAGATTATTGAACTTTCTTTCAAATTCATTATCACTTAAATAGAAAGGATTTCTCATTAATGAAAGTGTATTTATTTCTGGTGCAACAAAAGATACATTAGGAAATAATTTAAGTTTATTATATGCGAAATCTAATCTAGTGCAATTTTCTAATCTTGTTGCTGGCAATTCTCTTATATTTGCTGATCTTATTTCAACTTGTGTAATGTATTTTGGATTATAATAAAATTTTATAAATCTCTCTCTTGAAACTGGTGATCTAAAGCGTATACTTGATTCTCCTGTTCCTCTGTTTGCAAAATTTGAATATCTACTTGCATTACCAGTTTCAACTATTTTCCAACTAGCTGGAATTGAACCACCCTGTGTATAATTTATATTAACTTTGGCATTTAAATTTCTAAAAAATCCCTTGAAAGTTAAAGGTATACCTTTCATTGCATACAAGTATACAGTCTGTCCATTAAGGTTGCATTTAATTTTAGAAGTGGGAACCTCTGATTGAAATTCCTTTACTTCTGGAACTAAAGTTGTTTGTAATCTTGGTTGACCAAATGGCCCTACAAATCCAGATTGTGGTAAAGTGTTACTACTATCATTTCCTAATGCTTGAGTCGCAGTTGATTGCTGCCCAAATTGTAATTGACCACCTGATACAATACTGACTCTTGCACCATAAGATATCCTTGATTTTTTTTGTGTATCTAAATTTTGATTATTTGCTCTTGGATCTGAAGAACTCCATGCACTTACTCTTGATGTTGATATGTCTGCCAACTTACCAGGATTAGTTCCATCCAAAAAACGATAGCGAATCGCACTACCACTTAAAGATCCGTTAATATCTAAGTTACCAAATAATGTTTGATCTGTTCCTGCACGATCAGTCAGTAAACTATTAAAAATACTTGCTTCACCTGAAAATCTTGTTAGAGTTTTATAAATTGGGGTTCTTAAACGAGAAAAACTAAACCAATCATAACGACTCATTCCTTCATTACCAGATCCTTTAATTATCTCCAAGTCTAGAGGATTAAGTCCAAGATTTATAAGTGCAGTATTTTTGTTTCTTACATCAGATAATTCACTTTTAATATTCAGACCAAATATTTTAGGGTTCGTAAGTGCCATTATTGCTCCTTGTAATTAAGAGTTAATTGTATGTTTCCAGTATCTCCACTAGAACCATCAAGTTTTTTAGCAGTCAAAAATGTAGCTTCCAAATTTAAATTATCTGGAGTGATAACATTACGATCAACTCCAAATATTTTAGTCATATCAATTTCTTTTGTTTGATTTGCACCAATAAAAAAGATATCTTTTGTTATAGTGCTACTTTCTCTCAACTTTTGTTGATTTTGTACATCAACCTCTGAAGAGGATAATCTTTTTACTGAAATAAAGTTGGTTGGTGGTAATCCAGTGGTATCAGCATTACCAGAGGCGTTATCTATTGCACCTACAGATCCATTTGTCACTGCTAGTACAGGAGATACAGTTGTCTGAGTTTCTCCAATAGTTTCTTTAACTGAAATATTATTTATTTTTGAATTATCTTTTAATTTTCCAACCAAATATAATGGGAAAACTGAATATTTAAATAACTTAGATTTAATTCCACCTATAGCATTAGAAGTCAATGTTACTGGTCTTCCAATCACTGTTATGTTATTAGGATCAGATGTGCCAAGATCACCACTTATTTTAATATATGAAAATACATTTCCAGAACCACTATCTTGAAATGTTATTGGTTCTCTACTATTGACTACAGTTCCATTTGGTTTTGAAGTTAATTCAAATGTAATAGGTGTTACTACATTATTTGTTGCGTCACTTGGATCACGATAAACAACTTGACCACCTACCCAATCAGTGATAGTAGATGAAAATGTTCCTTCAACTTTTAAGTAGTATCCTTCACTATTATCTGTTGCTCCTGTCTCTGGATTTTGTTGATATATTTGAACAGTGTTTGATGGACTTATCGGAGTGGGAACTGCAACCTCAAAAGTTGCCAAGGAACATCTTCCACCACCAGGATTTGCTACTGATGGAATTCTAGAGTCAATACCCATTCTAACTTGAGGACTTCGAGCAGACCAAGATTCACCAGTTTCAAATCCATCCTCATTCATTCCAGCCCAAGCGTTTGTGTGCTCACCAAATAAAATTTCTTTGTTTGGTAAGATACTTGTTGTCATTCCAGCAGATGCAGGTGAGGGAGATCCACCATTATTACCTACACCTTGATATTGTGTCCAAGGTAAATCTTGAGCATCCCATCCAGTTAAAACATTTCCAGCAACTGTTGGTTTTTTATCAGTTAATCCAATCATAAAATCTGCAAAGTGAGTGTTACTCTTGTATGATGAAATTCCGTCTTGATTATTTGGATTTATAAATTGTACTTCAACTTTAGATCCATTTATCGGATAACTTGATGCAAAATGAACATCATAATTACTCAAACGAATTTCGTGTGGATAAGTTCCTAATCCAATTGCAGAAACTGAACTTCCACCAACACCTGTAAGGGGATTAATAAGACCATAATCTATTACTGCGTTAACTCCACCAATTTCTCTTGAACCATAATTAGGATATGCATCTAATCCTGGCCCCCATCCGTATACCTTTGCTGACTCATATCTTGTTGGCCCTCCATAAGTAGTTCCTGTTAGTGGAGTATCGACAGCAGTAATATATGCATTGAAAAGAGATGGTGCGATTACTTTCGTTCCAATATCATTTTCGGTAAAATATACATCACTTCCAATACCAGTAATTTGATTTCCAGAATCAAATTTTATCCTCATATTTCTACCAGTCACAGTTGTTCCTACACCAGGAGTAAATACGTGACCGAAACCAGGACAAGCCTTACAAGTTTTGACCTTTACTTCTGCTAGAGAATCAGATGACATACTCATTTTTGTTGGTAGTATTAACTTTCTATTTGCTATTTCTACACCAGTGCTATTCACTATCACATCTTTTGGTTTAATACCTATCAATGCTGCTTCTGATGTCCTATTAATTTGTTTTGGTTGCAATCCAGTTGTTGTTGAAAACTGCTCGCTTGTCCCTTCATCTCCACCATCAATATAATATGATGCACCGTATTTGTAGACATACTGTGGTGTTCTGATATTTGCTGTATCTCGAACATTAACAGAGTATTTAAATCTAAAATATGAATCTTGTAAACATGGTTGTCCTAATTGGTTTTCAATAACAAGAGTATGGACTACTATCCATCTTGCTTCACCAGCACCTGAAGGGATATATGCATAGAATCTCGCACCAATTGCACCATACCAACCAAACTCAATCTTCCACATCGTAACTTTTTCTGGTCTAATTGTGTAACCAGATGGCCCGTTTCCATTTAAAGGATCACCATTGAATTTATCTCTTGGTATTTCTACAGTCCAATATGTTTTATTATCGAATGGATCACCACTTCCTATCTGTGGTTGAACTGTATTATAACTTGTACCATTAATACTAACAGATAATGTAGTAGATGGATCTAATCCATTTCTGACAAGAACACTATTAGATAATGGAATCGTACTTCTACGAATAATTGATAACTGACCTGCATAGATCTTAAACATATATTGATCAGTTTTATTTGCAACTCCCCACTCATTAAACATACCAGGAACTGGTTCTGTAGATGCTCTAGATCCAAAAGTAAATCCACTTATTCGACCTGGTTGATATCTAAAAACTCTTCTTGATTGTATTGTACTAACCCTACGCAAACCAGTTGAGTATCCTGGCCTTGTATTACCAGAATTAAATCTACTTCTTAATACTTCACCAGTTCCAATAGTACTGCTCGATAATCTTTCGGTTAAATTTGCAAAAGTTAAAAACTCTCCCGTAACTGGATCTTTTAAATTAGTTCCTCTCGCAATATCTCTGTAAGTATCAGTCCAAGTATCTATTTTTGCAAAAGCATAATCAAAATTATCTTGACCTGGTAATTTTTTATATGAAACTTCAACTGCACTTCCAGATCCATCTGGTTCTACATCATCAGGATCTAAAAATCTACTTATCCAATCGGAGGAATAACCTGAAAGTTTTTGACTGAAAAGTTTATGTAAATCATTTCCATATCTAACAAAATTTAAATACTGTAAATATAAATCTGCGTTATAAAGTCCAACTTTTGCAAATTTTGGCCCAAAAGGATAAGAATGTGAAGGAGGAAATGATTCAACTGTAATCGCAGACTCTTTAGTTATCTCATTTATTTTTGTTAAAAAACGATTACCATATATTCTATTAATTCTACTATCCCAACTACCAAAACTGGATCCATCAGAATAACTAAAAGTCTCCCATTCATCAGAGTTTAATCCATACGATGATACGTTTGAAAATAAACTTAATTGTGTTTCTGCACGATCAATACCAAGTAATGTTGTGCTAACTTCACTTGTCTCTCTGAATATCTCTGCTACCTTTAAAACATTATCTACATTAGTTACAACTGCCTGTTGATAATCCATGAATTCAACTCTTTCACTCGTTGATCCACCAGAGACAACTACGTTATTCGATAGAGTGATTCTATCGTAATCTTTCTGAGAAACAATCGTACCATCAGGAATACCACCACCTATTACTTTATCTCCAATATCAACATTAACTATACTCGACAACTTATCTTCATCAAAATATATGTGATTATAATCTCCTCCCTGATTACTAATAGTTCTTACTTCAACTGCATTAGGAAAATTAGCTAAGGTAACTATTCCTGCATTAACTTGTAATATATTAACTACATTTGGTGTTGTTGTTCCAATTCCTACTATGCCTCCATTAGTTTGATCTATGAATAATGCAGTTTGTCCAAGACCAGTTTTAGTAACTATTACATCAGCATCAAAATTAACACCGTAAGTACCAGTTTCAATTCCAACTGTTCTAATTAATGTTCTAGTTTGAGATTCTTTTGCTTGTGAGGGAAATACAATCGACGTTGATCTTTCTGCTGTGGTATCAGCAAGAAAATACTGATCAACTTCAGTTATTAGAGGGTTTCCAAATTCATCAGTTAGTATCTCACCATTCGCAATATTATAGAGGGGTTTCTCGTCTGATGGTACTACGGATACTGGGCGTTTATCGTGCCCAATCTTAACATCCTTTCCTCCATTCATGGATCACTGTTCCTCCCAAGTGATACTTGCGTTAGTAGTTGCTATGGGTGTTCCAGAATTATATAATCCTTCTGAAGATCCTACAACAAATAAACTCTCCACCACATTTGTAAGTGGGAATGATAGATACTCTTTATTATAATCAAAGT
>CEOF01067755.1_pt1 | contig 10804 bp, 12 predicted proteins | sample 361311 | NCBI WGS metagenome assembly CEOF01 (sample SAMEA2619667, study PRJEB7988) | marine metagenome | biome: marine biome (ENVO:00000447); feature: surface water layer (ENVO:00002042); material: "saline water (ENVO:00002010), including plankton (ENVO:xxxxxxxx)" | depth 5 m
ATGCCATCACCTCTTGTTAAAGCTTGAACTAACAATCCTTGTTCGTATAATAAACTTATTGAAACCCCATCATACTTTAACTCACAGGTAAAACTTATTTTTTCTTTATCACCAATTATTCGTTTTATTTTTTTTACCCAATCATTAACTTCATCCCTTGTGTATGTATTATCAAGTGAATACATCTGATAATTATGTTTTTTTGTCTCAAAATTATTTAAAAGGCCCCCTCCTATTCTTTTTGTTGGAGAATTGATGTCAGTAAATTCGGGATAAGATTCTTCAAGGGATATTAATTTTTTTAGTTTTTGATCAAACTCATAATCTGAAATTACAGGCTTATCTTCTGTGTAATACAAAAAATTATGACGATGAATTTCATCTCTGAGTTCATGAATGTATTTTTTAATTTCTCTTTTCATGATTTTATTGCACTTAACATTCTTTTTTTACCCATAAAATCTTTTTTAATCTTTACTTTTGAAAAATTTGACTTTAAAACTTGGTTTTCTACTTTTTTATAATAAATAGGATTAAGCTCAAAAAAAAGTTTGCCTCCTTTTTTTAGTGCATTATTTGCAAAATTTATACAATGCTTATAATAAAATATCGGATCATCATTTGGAGTGAATAGTGCAAGTTTTGGCTCATAATTTATAACCCTAGGTTGAATATTTGTAATTTCACTTGGGTGAATATATGGCGGGTTTGATATCACAAAATCTAATGAGGATTTTTCTTCGTGAAAATCTATTATATCTGTAGTTACCCATTCAATATCAATATTTAATTTTTTTGAATTTTTTTTAGCTAATGAGATTGCTCTTTCAGATTTATCTATTCCTTTCACAGTTATACTAGGATTATTTTTTTTTAAAGCAAGGGCAATGCATCCACTTCCAGTACAAAGATCTACAACTTTATCTCCATTAGTCAAAGATTTAGTTGACCACAATGTTAATTCCTCGGTTTCTGGTCTTGGGATTAAAACATTTGAATCAACGTTAATTTCGAGATTAAGAAAAAAAGATTTACCAGTAACATATTGTAATGGACAATCGTTTTTAATTAACAATAAAGAATGATTTAGCTTGGAAATCTGAATTTTTGAGAGCCTTTTCTGTGGATCTAGAGCAATTATTGTAGGGTTAAATTTAAAAAAAGAAGTCAAAATATTTTTAAACATAAAATCAACTTCTATAATTTTAAATTGAGAACTAAGTGTATCTCTAAAAAGGTCTCTAAATTGAATTATATTCATTTATAAATGTTTAATCATCCAGATATCGCAATTATGGTGCCCTGTATTACCAATGGGTTTATCAATATAACTAAATCCTTTTTTTAAATATAATTTTTGTGCCATTTTCATTGAGCTTACAGTCTCTATATAACATGATTTATAATTATTAGCTTTAGCAAATTTCAAACATTTATTTATCATCAATTCTCCCCAACCCTTTCCTCTTGCTTCTTTTAAAAAATACATTTTTTGTAACTCGCAAACGTTAGATTCATGTTGATTAAGAAAATTTATTCCCGCACCTCCCAAAATATTATCATCATGTTCTAAAATAAAATATCTAGTTCTTGGCATTAAAAAATCCTTAGATAGTGAATTCAAGTTTGGATCTGAATATGCTGTTCCAAATTTAGGTGCTTTCATTTCAACTATTACTTTTTTTATAATCAAAGCAATTTTATTATTATCCGCTAATTTAATTTTTCGAATAATCATCGTAATTAATTTTAAATTAATTTTGATAAAATTAACAAACAATTAGTAAATGAATTTGAATGATAACTTTTTAATGAAACGTTGCCTAAATCTTGCATCCAAGGGAATTGGTAGGACATCACCAAACCCAATGGTTGGAGCAGTTATTGTCTCAAATAATAAAATTATTGGTGAGGGCTATCATAAGGGATATGGTGAAGATCATGCAGAGGTTTGTGCAATAAAAAGTGTGAAAAATAAAAAACTATTAGAAGGGTCTACATTGTATGTAAATTTAGAGCCATGTAACCATTTTGGAAAAACTCCTCCGTGTACTGATTTAATAATTAGAAAAAAAATTTCAAAAGTTGTAATAGGAACAAGTGATCCAAATCCAAAAGTTTCTGGAAAAGGAATTAAAAAATTAATTGAAAATAAAATTGATGTAAAAGTTAATATATTAAAAGAAGAATGCTGTGAATTAAACAAAAGGTTTTTTTGTTACCAAAGAAATAAACGTCCATATATAATACTTAAATGGGCAGAATCAAAAGATAGATTTATAGCTCCTAGTAATAAAAAAAATGGAAAAATTTATTGGATCTCATCACCAAAGTCAAGAAAACTAGTACATAAATGGAGATCAGAAGAGGACTCAATCGCTGTGGGGATTAATACAATTATTTCAGATAACCCCCAACTGGATAATAGATATTTCGGGGGTAAATCAGCAATTCCAATAATTATTGACCCTGATAATAGATTAAAAAATAATTTTAAAGTTTTTCAAAAACATAAAAAAATATTTCACTTCATTGATACTAAAATTAATGACTTTAATAAAAGTAGCATCAAAATTAATTTTGAAAAAAGTATTGAATCAATGATAAATTATATCTATAAAAAAAATATTAATTCAATTTTAGTTGAGGGTGGAGCTAAAACAATAAATAGTTTTATAGATTTAAATTTATGGGATGAAGCTAGAGTTTTTCGAAGTAAAAAAAATCTCATAACAGGAATTAAAGCTCCTGTTTTTTCTTATTCAAATGAAATCATAAAAAAAAATATTTCTGAAGATGAACTTAGTTATTACTTAAATTCATTAGAAAATAAATTATAAATATTTTTAGGTGCCCTAACGGGTTTCATTGTTTTTGAATTTAGAAAAGCTAGTTTAGTTTTCCCTCTACAAACTAACTCTTTATTTTGGTTGATAATTTTATATTCGAAGCTTAGAGTTGCTTTGGGTACTTCAGCTAAAATTATTTCTATAATAATTTCATCATCAAAATATAAAGGGATTATGAATTCTAAACTAGCAGAAACAACAGGCATCAAAATACCTTCTTTTTCTGTTTGTCTATATGAAACACCTAAAGTTCTTAGCCATGAGATCCTTGCATTTTCAAAATATTTTAAATAATTAGAATGATGCATAAAACCCATCTGATCAGTATCAGAATATTTAATTCGAAAAGGCTTAGAAAAAAATTTCATTTATATCACAAAAATTATATCTTGTGTTCGTTATTAGAACAGAAAATTATAAATCCCATAATGTCAAAAAAAAATTTCAAAAAGTCAATAGTAATTTCTCTTTTTTTTTAATTTTTTTTAATTAATATTTGTAATAACCGATTAGTTCGAAATAAAAAATTTAAAAATTACTACATTACACTAATTCTGTAAATGAATTCTACAAAAACTGATGTTTGGAAAAATTGCTTGTCTTTCATAAAAGATAATATTCAACCACAAGCATTTAAAACTTGGTTTGAACCAATTGAAGTAGTAAAATTATCCGAAAATGTTTTAAGTATTCAAGTCCCAAGTAAATTTTTCTACGAATGGTTAGAGGAACATTATGTTACTCTACTTAAATCAGCATTAGTCAAACAGCTAGGTCCTGAAGCTCGATTAACATATGTTATAAAAATGGAGAATACCTTTGGCAATAAAAAAGCTTTTACTGAAAATATACCAAGTAATTATAGAGATTCCGTTAAACCACAAAATGTTTCTGCACCTCTAACCTCTAAAGTTCACGAGTTAAAAAATCCTTTTGTTATTCCTGGTATTAGAAATTTAGAAATTGAATCTCAACTAAATCCAAATTACAGTTTTGATAATTTTCTTGAAGGTGACTCCAACAGACTTGCCAGATCCGCTGGTCTAGCAGTATCAAATAAGCCTGGAGGAACATCATTTAACCCACTTTTGATATATGGAGGTGTTGGATTAGGTAAAACTCATCTTGCTCATGCAATAGGAGTTGAAATTAAAGAAAAATATCCAGACAAAACTGTTTTATATATTTCAGCAGAAAAATTCACCCAACAATACATTGACTCTATTAAAAAAAATTCAAGAAATGATTTTATCCATTTTTATCAAATAATAGATATTTTAATAATAGATGACGTTCAGTTTTTTAGTGGTAAGTCGGGAACCCAAGATGTTTTCTTTCACATTTTTAACCATTTACATCAGAATGGGAAACAAGTTATTTTAACCTCTGATAAAGCACCTGTTGATATGCAAGACATTGAACAAAGGCTCTTATCAAGATTTAAATGGGGTCTTTCAGCTGAACTTCAATCTCCGGATTATGAAACAAGAATTTCAATTGTCAAGAATAAACTATTTAGAGATGGAGTTGAAATTGAAAATAATATTATTGAATATGTTGCTAAAAGTATCAAAACAAACATACGTGAATTAGAGGGTGCAATTATATCTTTAATAGCCCAATCATCATTTAATAAAATGGAAATTACTATTCAATTAGCACAAGATATTGTTAATAAATTTGTGAAAAATACCAAACGTGAAGTTTCGATCGACTACATTCAAAAGGTAGTTTCAGAATATTTTCAAATGGACATATCCACTCTTCAGTCCAAAACACGCAAGAGGCACATTGTCCAAGCTAGGCAATTAGCTATGTATTTTGCTAAAAAATTTACTAAGGCTTCTCTTGCGAGTATAGGATCTCAAATAGGAAAAAGAGATCATGCAACTGTTCTTCATGCATGCAAAACAGTAGATAATTTAAGTTTCACTGATAAGCAGTTTAGAAAATACGTTGAAGATCTAAATCAAAAACTTACGGTATAAAATCTAATATTTTCTATTCACATATATTATTTGTTTGCTTAGGAAATATTTGCAGATCTCCTTTGGCGGAGGGTGTTTTAAAAAAATATCTCCCACAAAACAAATTTTTTATTGACTCAGCAGGCACGGCCTCATATCATACTGGAAGTTCACCAGATCCAAGAAGTGTTAATGTTGCCAGAAAAAATAATATAAATATTACCCACCTAAAAGCTAGACAGTTTGATCAAAATGATTTTAAAAAATTTGATCATATTTATGTCATGGATAGAAGTAATTTAAAAAATATAAGTCTAATGGATAAGGAAAAAAAATATGTCTCAAAAGTAAAACTTTTGATTCCTGAAAATGATGTTCCAGATCCATACTATGGTGAGGAGAAAGATTTTGATTATTGCTTTAAATTAATTGATGAACGGTGTAAAAAAATATCACTTAAACTGATAAATAATGCCTGAAAAAGGTTGTTTATATATTATTCCTAACACCATTGGCAACGATCAAATCGACTTCAGTATTCCATTAGAAGTAAAACAAATAATAAATAGATTAGATTATTTCATTGCTGAAAATGAAAAAAAAGCAAGAAATTTAATCAAACTTGTGACTCCAAATAAATTACAAAATCAAATTTCTATTAGTGTTTTAAACAAGCACACGTTAGATATTGAATCTAATACATTTTTAGATATTTGTTTAACGGGAAATTCAATTGGTTTAATTTCTGATGCTGGTTGTCCTGCAATAGCAGACCCTGGCTCATCAATAATTTCTAGAGCACATAATCTTAATATAAAAGTTAGACCACTTGTAGGAGCTTCATCAATTTTTTTAGCATTGATGTCTTCAGGTATGAATGGACAAAACTTTTCATTTAATGGCTATCTTCCAATTAAAAAAAGAGAGAGAAGAAAAAAAATTAAGCTTTTAGAGAAAAAAATATTAATCGATAACCAGTCACAGATTTTTATGGAGACACCATACAGAAATAACTCTTTATTTTATGATCTAATTAATTCATTATCAGGTTCAATTAAATTATGTCTTGCAACTGATTTAACTTTAATTTCAGAAAATATTAAAACTAAAACTATTGATGAATGGAAAAAAATTAAATCAGTTGATTTGAATAAGCGTCCAACTATATTTATAATTGATAGTTATTAAAAATATAAAATAGTTTTAATAAGGAAGCTTAGTTTTTCTTAATTAGATTAACGATAAATTTTCTTTTTATTTAACCAACGAATGTATTTCTTCTTGTTATTATTATGCTCTAATAAATTTCTTCCAAATAAATGATAGCCTCTATTTTCAGGATCAGCTACAAAATATAAATATTTGTGTTTTTCAGAATTTAAAACTGCATCTATTGCATCCAAATCAGGCATACAAATAGGACCCGGTGGAAGACCCCTATTTCTATATGTGTTATATGCCGATTTGATTCTTAAATCTTTATATAAAACTCTTTTAATTTGCCTCTTGAAATCACCTGATTTTTTTTTTAGCGCAAAAATAACTGTTGGATCAGCTTGTAATCTCATCCTTTTTTTTAATCTATTCAAATACACACCTGCAATTCTAGGTCTCTCATCTTTCATAATAGATTCTTTTTGAACGATAGATGCAAGTATAGATATCTCAGTTTTTGATAAGCCAATTAACCTGGCTTTAATTAATCTTTCATTATTCCAAAACTTATTATACTCATTATACATTTTATTACGAAAATTTTCCACACTGGTATCCCAAAAAAAACTATAAGTATTGGGTAAATACATTGCAATTGCGGTATCTAAATTAAATCCTTTTTTATTCAAAAAATTATTATCATAAAATGAATTTATCAATGTCAAACTATCTAAATAAATTTGTTTAGAAATTCTTCCAGCCATATTTTCTAACCTTTCGTGATTATTAAAAGTTACATTAACCACTTTACTCTGTCCCCTTAAAATATTGATTATATCATTATTACTACTTCCCTTTGGAATGACGTAAAGACCTGATTTGATTCTGATATGATAACCCTTATTCTTGGATGCAATTGAAAAATAGTATACCGATTTTACAACATTTTTTAATTTGTCTGTTAGAGTGTTAAAATCAGCATTTGGTTCAATGTAAAGCTTGTATTCCTTTGTTTTAAACTTTGTGTTATCATAAAAAAAAGTTTTAAAAATAAAAAACGAAAAGAAGACAGAGATAAGAACTAATATGGAGATAATAAAAAAAGAAATTTTTCTAATCATAATTAATAGTTTTTTGGTATTGATCAAGCTTAATTTTTCTATAACCAGATTTTTTAAATAATTTAATACTCAGAATATTTATAGGGTCAACTTTCACATTTAATTCTTTAATTCCAATACTTTTAGAAAATTTTTCTAAAAGTTTTATAGATCTAGAGCCAATTCCTTTGTTCCTGAATTTTTTTAAAATTACAATACCAATAAACGCATTTCTTTTTTCAGCGTTATAATCATACAAATCAATAAATCCCATTACATCGAAATCAAAACTCTGAATTACAAACCTTTTTTGATTAGCCGAAAATAAATTTTCCAAAGAAGCTATCTTTATATATTTTTTTAATATTTTTTTTGTAAAACCTTCTTTTTGATTAGAGAATTTCCATAGCGTCTTATCATTTTCAACTTTATATAAAATATCAATATCAGATTCTTTTAGATTTCTTAGAAATGTTTTCATAGCAACTCAATATCTCCTTCATAAACAAGATTAATATCTCCTTCAAGAAAAATCCTATGGTAAGAAGATTTATTAGAGTCATATTCAAATTTAATTCCTAAATCACCTCCTAATGTTTTAATTAATATTTTATTTTGTTTTGTTTCTCCAATATAGTGCATTGCAATAGCTGAGGCAACCGCGCCAGTTCCACATGCAAGGGTTTCATTTTCAACTCCCCTTTCATAAGTTCTAATTTTAAAAATATTACTTGATACTTTTTCAATAAAATTAACATTAACTCCTTTTGGTTGATATTTTTTTAAACTCCTAACTTTAAGGCCCATTTTAAAAACATCTATTTTATCAATATCATTTACTTGAATAATATGGTGTGGTGATCCAGAGTCAATAAAAACGAATTTGTTATTGTTTTTTATGCTATTGATATTTGACATTGATAAAGATATTCTTGATGATTTATGTATTCTTGCCTCATGAATCCCATCAATTGCTAAAAACTTGGCTTTTGAATCAATTATATTAAGGTGTTTTGCAAAACCGACTATACACCTTCCTCCATTACCACACATTGAACTCTGGTTACCATCTGAGTTATGATATATCATCTCAAAGTCAAAATCATCAGAGTGATTCAAAAAAATTAACCCATCAGACCCTATCCCATATTTTCTATGACATAAAAACTTTATCTGATAATTTTTAAGTGAATATTTTTGAAATCTATTATCAATTAATATAAAATCATTTCCTGCTCCGTGATACTTTAAAAATTTAATTTTCATATTATTTCAAAAATAATCAAAAACATGATTAAAAAAACTATGTTAAAAAGTAGTTAAATACAAAATCATATTTATTCAACTTATTAATTTAGATGAAAATTAAATTAAACAATTATGAAGTCTTATTTGAAAATATTTTCCATATCAATATTAAGCTGTTTTATCTCTATAATAACTTATGATATATACAATAATATGGAATATAGAGAAAAGAATGATAAATTAACAAGATTTGAAAAAGCAATTCCCAATTATGTTTCGTTCAATTCCAACTTAAGTTCTAGTAATGAAAAAACTGATTTTACTTTAGCAGCTAAGAAAACGATAAATGCAGTAGTTCATATAAAGAACACCTCTAATTATAAGGATAATTCTGATAATTGGCTTTACCGGCTTTACGGGGAATCTACCCCTAAGAGAATTGGGAATGGATCTGGAGTTATAGTATCACCTGATGGATATATAATAACTAATGACCATGTAATTAAAGATGCATCTGAAATTGAGGTAACAACGAATGATAATAAAACATATTTAGCTAATCTTGTAGGAACTGATCCATACACAGATATTGCAGTTCTAAAAATCGAATCTAGTAAATCATTGAGTTATATTCCATTTGGAAATTCCGAATCTATTCAAATTGGAGAATGGGTTTTAGCAGTTGGAAATCCATTTAATCTCAACTCAACAGTGACAGCTGGAATAGTAAGTGCTAAATCTAGAGATCTAAATCAATTAGATAGAAAAAATCAATCGTTTATTCAAACTGATGCTGCAGTAAACCAGGGTAATAGCGGTGGTGCATTAATTAATACAATGGGCGAATTAATTGGTATAAATACTGCAATATCATCAATAACTGGTGGCTTTGTTGGATATTCATTTGCTGTACCAAGTAATCTTGCTAGAAAGGTATTTGAAGATTTATTAGAATTTGGTAGTGTCCAAAAAGGCTTATTAGGAGTCAGTGGAAATGCATTAAATCAAAGTCTAGCAAAAAAATTAAATATTAATGAAACTGAGGGTTTCTTTGTAAATAATGTTGAGCCTAACCTAGGTGCTGAAAAAGCAGGGATTAAAAAAAATGATATAATAACAAGAATAGATCTGATTAAAATAAATAAGTTCTCAGATATGTCTGGGTATTTATCTACAAAAAGACCTGGTGACATAATAAAAGTAGAATATATTAGAGATAATAAAACATTTAAAACAAACGTCGTTTTAAAGAAAATAACAAGAACTCTTTTTTTAGGTATGGAAGTAAGAAATATTAATAAAAAAGATAAATTCATTTTAAAAGATAATTCTGGAGTAAAGGTAACTAGTGTTGAAAACTCAAGATTAAATAAAATGGGTATTGACAACGGCTATTATATATTGAAGGTAAATGAAATCGAAATCAAAAATATTAGTCAAATTGATAGAATTGATATGGAATCATTAACATCAATATTATTTATGAGTCCAAGTGGTGATAAGGAACGAATTATTTTTGAATAATAATCTAGATGAATATTGATATAATAACTCTCTTTCCAGAACTTTTAGAAGGTCCCTTTCGCGCATCCATTATTAAAAGGGCAATAGATTCAAAATATGTAAAAATTAATTTTCATAATCCAAGAGATTATAGTTCAAATAAATACAAACAAGTTGATGATTATCAATACGGTGGCGGGGCTGGAATGGTTATGATGATCGAGCCAATAGCTAAGTGCATAAAAAAATTAAAATCAAAGAAGCAATATGACGAGGTAATCTATCTTACACCCGATGGTGAAAAATTGAATCAATCAATTTCAAATGATATGTCAAATAAAAAAAACTTAATTCTACTTTGTGGACATTATAAAGGGGTTGATCAAAGGGTAAGAGATCTTTTTGTAACAAGAGAAATTTCAATAGGTGATTTTGTTTTATCAGGAGGTGAATTAGCAGCAGCTGTTATATGTGATTCAATCATAAGACTTATACCTGGAGTATTAGGTAACGAATGTTCTGCTTTATCTGACACTTTTCAAGATGGTCTTTTAGCCCCACCTATTTACACAAGACCATCAGAATATGAAGGATTAAATGTACCTGAAATACTACTTTCTGGAGATAAGAATAAAATTGACCTATGGAGAGAACAAATATCAATTGAACGAACAAAAAAAAATAGACCAGATTTACTTAAAAACTAAATATGTTTTGAATTTTTCTATTAAGTAAAAAAAAAGTATTTTTGCGCATCGTATATATATTATCATTCAATAACTCAATTTATTATTAAAAATGGAAAGTATTTTAGATTTTGTTCAAAATGAGTTTATTAATAAAAATGATATTCCAGAGTTCTCTTCTGGAGACACAATAACTGTTTATTATCAAATTCGTGAAGGTCAAAAAGTAAGAACGCAATTCTTTAAAGGGGTTGTAATTCAAATTAAAGGAAAAGGTGCAACCAAAACCTTTACTT
>CEOF01040674.1_pt1 | contig 10715 bp, 10 predicted proteins | sample 361311 | NCBI WGS metagenome assembly CEOF01 (sample SAMEA2619667, study PRJEB7988) | marine metagenome | biome: marine biome (ENVO:00000447); feature: surface water layer (ENVO:00002042); material: "saline water (ENVO:00002010), including plankton (ENVO:xxxxxxxx)" | depth 5 m
AGGTCTCCGTAACTAGCAGAGTCATAGTCAAGAGATCTAAGATAAGAGAGACTGGCTATCCAGTAATTCATGAAATAAGACCTAATTATTTTCTGTATTTCATCTTCAAAGTGCAGACTCTTATATTCCACAAAATCTTTAGTCTCTTTATCTAAAACCTCTATCAGAACACTGTCTGATTCATTTTGAAAGTTTAATATTTCATTTTTTTTATACTTACCCTCGGAGAGATACCTATAAAACTTTTGAGGATTAAAATCAGATTTATTTACATAAGAACCCCAGTTATTCCTCACCTTAGCAAACAAATCAAAAACCCCAGTAGTCTTGCCTCCAAGATTAATTTTATATGTCTGACTATCATTTACATTATGTGTTACTGTGTCAGTTGACATAGTAGCCTTACCAGCAGAGAAAATCCCAAAGGTTACTATAAAATCTATCTTCTCACCGGGAATAGGATGATTAACGACCTGTGATTTAAGGGAGAAAAACGAAAATATTAATAGTACAAATGGTATAATGAGTTTCAATTTATAATCTTTATTAATTAGAGAACTAATATGGCAAAAATATTAAAATATGAGCAGTATAGTAGCTATATTTAAACATCTTTAAGTAAAAAAAGTTATATTTTACTAAAAATATTAGTATTATAAAATATTACTACTTATTTTAGCAAAAAAATAAATTATGAAAGAGACAAAAGAAAAATCAAACGCGCTAAACCTAGCAATAGAGAAATTAGAGAAGACATACGGTCAAGGTACCATTATGAAATTAAGTGACGAAAACATAGTCAAGATTCCTAGCATACCAACAGGCTCTCTCAGCCTTGACATTGCGCTTGGGATTGGCGGGCTCCCAAAAGGGAGAGTAGTTGAAATTTATGGACCTGAATCCTCTGGTAAGACTACCCTATCCATGCACTGCATAGCGGAAGCACAAAAGAAAGGCGGCGTTGCAGCATTTATTGATGCAGAACATGCATTTGATAAGTCTTATGCTGAAAAACTAGGTATAGATACTGAGAATTTACTTATCTCTCAGCCAGACAACGGTGAGCAGGCACTAGAAATAACTGAACATCTAATCAGATCCAATGCTTTAGATATAATAGTCATTGACTCGGTGGCAGCATTAGTTCCTAAGGGGGAGATAGAAGGGGAAATGGGTGACAGTGTTATGGGCCTACAGGCCAGACTGATGTCTCAAGCGCTAAGGAAATTAACTGGAGCCATACACAAGTCAGGATGCGTCTGCGTTTTTATTAACCAATTAAGACAAAAAATTGGAGTAATGTTTGGGAATCCAGAAACAACGACTGGTGGAAATGCATTAAAGTTCTACTCATCTGTAAGACTTGATATTAGGAGAATAGGTCAAATAAAAGATAGTCCTGATAATATCATGGGGAATAGAACCAAGGTTAAAGTTGTAAAAAATAAAGTTGCACCACCATTTAAAGTTGTAGAGTTTGATATAATGTACGGAAAAGGAATATCAAAATCAGGAGAGATTTTAGACTTAGGTGTTGAGCTTGAAGTTATTCAAAAATCTGGATCATGGTTCTCTTACAACAATGAAAAGTTAGGTCAGGGAAGAGACTCAGTTAAAATAATTCTTGAGGATAATCCAGAGCTAATGAAAGAGCTAGAAAAAATCATCAGAGAGAAATTAACTACTAGTTAGATCTTATAGCTTCAACAGGGTCGAGGTTTGAAGCAAATAATGCAGGGAAAAATCCTGCAAGTACACCAATAACTGTTGATATAGATACGCCTATAATAATATTTTTTAAAGATATTACAAGATCAAAACTTCCAAAGTCAGGTAGGGTAATAAGGAAAACTAAAAAGATTCCAATCAAACCACCAAAAATACTGAGAAATGAAGATTCAAATAGAAACTGTGTTAATATGAAATATTTTTTGGCTCCAAGGGATTTTTGAAGACCTATAATAGGCACCCTCTCCTTGACTGAAACAAACATGATATTTGCTATACCGAAACCACCCACAAGAATAGAAAAACTAGCAATCACCCAACCAGCAATACTTATTGTACCAAAAATAATTGAAACGAATGAGGCTAGGTACTCAGGCCTGTTGATTGCAAAGTTATCTTCTTCAATTGGCTTAAGGCCTCTTTTAGCTCTTAACAGACCCTTAACTTCATACTCTAAATTAACTAGTCCTGGATCTATCTTAGAGTCACCTTTTATTCTTATGACCGCATTACTTCCTTTTCCCCCAACCCTAAACATTTTTTTAAATGTATTGAATGGTATCGACATCTGCCTGTCGTAAGAGTCGCCGCCACCAAAAGATTCACCCTGCTCACTCTGCACTCCAATTACAGTAAATGACCTCCCTTTTATCTTAATTTGCTTTCCAATAGCATTCTCTGGTGACCTGAAGAGGTCCTTCATAATCTTATAACCAATAATCACAGCGTCAAGACCAATAATTGTCTCATTCTGGGTAAAAAACCTTCCTGCTATAAAATCCCAGTCGTTAAAAAACTGATTTTCATAAACGACACCATTTAGGTTGTCAACTGATGAGCTATTATTTAAATATTTAACGTTCGATATACCTCTATTTGTAGAAATCTCAACAGATAATGCAGATGATAAATTTTCCTTTAGAAATTCATATTCTCTGTAAGTTGGCTCAGGCCTCTTCCAAAATTTCCACCATTCGTAGGATGGATTATCAAAATCCCAGGGCCATTTCTCAACTCTAATATTGTCAGTGCCTAGGAAACTAAGGTTATCTTTTATACTTTTCTCGAGAGAATCTACCGTAGTAAGTACTGCTATAATTGTAAAAATTCCAATTGTAACACCTAACAATGAGAGTATTGTCCTTACAGGATTTGCTATAATGGCATTGAATGAAAATATAAAACTTTCTCTTAGAAGTCTAAAAAATAATTTCATAAATTAAAGGTATGTTAAAACAATTATTTAGCTTTGCAAACCTCAAAACTACGTTAATTTAATAAATTTAGTATGAAACTCTCAGAATTTGATTTTAAGTTAGCAGCAACTAGAACAGCAATACATCCAGCAGCAAATAGAGACGAGTCAAGGTTAATGATCTTACATAAAAAAACTGGAAAAATTGAACATAAACAGTTTAAGGATATAATTAAATTCTTCAAAGAAGACGACGTCTTAGTACTTAACGATACAAAAGTTTTTCCTGCAAGATTGTACGGACAGAAAGAGAAGACTGGAGCGAAAATAGAAGTTTTTCTGTTAAGAGAACTTAACCCCGAACTAAACCTTTGGGATGTACTGGTTGACCCAGCAAGGAAAATCAGAGTAGGGAATAAATTATATTTTGGTGAAGGAGAACTTGTCGCCGAAGTAATTGATAATACTACGTCCAGAGGAAGGACCATCAGGTTTATCCCTGAAGATACAGAGAGAGACTTTCATGATATCATACAAGAATATGGAGAAACTCCACTACCAAAAGAGATTAAAAGAAAGGTAGACAAGAAGGATGAGGAAAGATTCCAGACAGTTTATGCTAAAAATATCGGAGCAGTTGCTGCACCAGCTGCAGGACTTCATTTTACAGATATCCTACTAAAAAAATTAATCCTAAAGGGAGTAAAAATAGTTAAAATAACATCACATACAGGTCTTGGGACATTCAAGGATATAGACGTCGAAGATCTTACAAAACATAAAATGGATTCAGAGAATTTTTCAGTTCCAGTTGAGACTGAAATAGAAGTGAATAGGGCTTTAGATAATGGAAATAGAATATTTGCCGTAGGAACATCGACTATGAAAACACTTGAGACAGCGGTCTCTGCAAGTAACAGGCTAAAGGCTAAATCAGGGTGGACAGATAAATTTATCTTCCCACCATACGATTTCAAAATTTGTGGGGCAATGATAACAAATTTTCATTCTCCTAAGTCAACATTGCTAATGATGGCATCTGCTTACGGTGGGTTTGACCAGGTAATGAAGGTATATAAAGTCGCAATTAAAGAGAAGTATATGTTTCATACATATGGTGACGCACTCATGATCATATAACCCTAATATGATTAAATATTTTATATTAATGGCAGCTGGAAGTGGGGAGAGAATGAAATCAAAAGTTCCAAAGCAATTTATTGAAGTAAATGGAGTACCTATATTAATTCACACATATAATAGAATAAAAAAAATAGATAATACTAAGTTTATTATTGTTCTACCCGATTATAATTTTAAGAAATGGGAATCATTGGTAAAGAGTTTTGTAGAGCATGATGTTGATATAATTAGAGGAGATAAAGAGAGGAATTTATCTGTTAGAAATGGAATAAATCATATTCCAGACGACTCTGGGTATGTAGCTATACACGATGGGGTTAGGCCATTTATAAGTGAAGGCTTTATCTTAAAATTATTTAATGAAGCTCATCTAAAAGGTAACGCCATACCATTTACGACCTCATCTAATTCCATGAGAAAAATTGATAAAAAAAATAATTATGCTGTAGATAGATCTAATTATGTACAGATTCAAACACCACAAGTTTTTAAGGTTTCTGAATTAAAAGAGTGTATGAAAAATACTTCAGATAGTAATTTTACTGATGAGGCAAGTCTCTTTGATGAATTTGATATTAAAGTCAATTTAGTTGAAGGTATTGATGAAAATATTAAAATAACGACTGATAAAGACCTAAAGTATTTTAGTTAATACTCGTCTTCGTTGAAGAAGAAATCATCTTTTGTTGGGTAGTCAGGCCATATTTCTTCAATACTTTCGTAAGGTGCACCATCATCCTCTAGCTCTTGAAGATTTTCGGTAACCTCAGCCGGTGCTCCTGTTCTAATTGAGAACTCAATTAACTCATCTTTTGTAGCCGGCCAGGGGGCATCTTCTAAATGATTAACAAGTTCTAATGTCCAGTACATCTTAAAAGTTTAATTTATCAACCGCTAAAGAATGAGTTTATATTTAAAAAATCAAATATTATCTGCTTTTTTTTTAATAAAGTAATATTTCGTTAATCCTGAGGTATTAAATAAAAAATCTAAAACAGAATGAATAAATAAAAATGATAGAGTTTTTTTGAGTATAATAAATAAAAAATTAGATTTGCAGACTTAATTAATTATATGGCTAATCATAAATCAGCACTTAAAAGAATACGATCTAGTGAGACTAAGAAGCTCAGAAATAAGTATCAACATAAATCCACTAAATCCTTTGTAAAGAAATTAGAGATGGAGGAAAAGAAGGCAGCAGCTAAAAAATCTCTTCCAAAAGCTGTATCAATGATTGACAAGCTCGTAAAAAATAATATTGTTCATAAGAACAAAGCAGCTCACATGAAGTCAAACCTAGTTAAAAAGGTAAACTCACTTAAATAGATCCTACTTCAAAATGAGGGGGGTCCTTCCATTCATCTTATTATCTATTATCCTTTCGATATCCTACTATCTTTACAACTCCAGTGTCGAGTATGAAGAATATTCTGGTAAATTAAATGTTTTCAGAGAACAACGAGAAAAAAAATTATATTCCTCATCTAACTCCCCACTTAAAAACTCCACTTATAAAATAAAGTATTATGATCCAAATATTAATTTTAAGGTCATTGCTAGAGTAGAAAGTAATGAAATTCAAGACACATTAACTCTAGCTACCTCAACAGGGAATTCTGAAAGGTTTATTGATTTTGCAAAACTTAACTTCAGACTTGGAAGAAAGAACTTTTCATTACCTGTATTAAGGTACTTAGAAGGCGAAGAGAAAGGGAAGCTCTTTTTTTGCTTTCTAGACAAAACGAATGAAGAATCTACCTACCCCGGTGGAAGGTATATAGATGTCGACTTTAAAAACGCTAAGAGAATTGAATTAGATTTTAATAAATCATATAATCCATTCTGTGTCTACGATAAAAAATTTAGTTGTCCTATACCATCTCAAAGGAATTATATTGACATCAAGATAGAGGCAGGAGAAAAAATATGATAAAGAATTTAAGTTCATTTGCTACAGTCTAGCCTTTTTAACTAATATATTTATTAACTTTATATACGATGAAAATCTCTCTAAACTGGCTTAAAAGCTTCATAAAAATAGATAAGCTCCCTGAAGAAATAGAAACTATCCTCACGGATATGGGTTTAGAGGTAGACGAAGTTATAAGTATTAACTCCGATACCAATCTAATTAAAAAACTTATAGTCGGTAAAATAACTGAAATTAAAAAACACCCTAATGCAGACAGACTTAATATCACTAAAGTAGATTTTGGCAATAGGAATTCAACAATAATTTGTGGAGCAAAAAATATTGAAGTTGGACAGAAAGTGGTTGTTGCTGAACCCGGAATAACAATAAAAAATATTGATGGTAAAGAAATTGATATAAAACAAGCAAAAATAAGAGGTATAGAATCAGAAGGCATGATTTGTGCTGAAGATGAGATAGGTATAGGAAATTCTCACTCGGGTATTATAGTCTTGGAAAACGAAGCTAAAGTCGGAGACAGTGCAATTAACTATTTAAAACTTATAAATGACACAATCTTTGATATCTCTCTTACACCTAACAGAGCCGATGCGGCATCGCATCTTGGGGTGGCTAGAGATTTAAAAGCCTCAACTGGAGAAGAAATAATACTACCAGATATCTCATCATTTAATAATACCAACTCATCTCAGGTTGAAATTAATATTAATGAGGAGTATGCATGTCCAAGGTATGCAGGATGTGTAATAGAGGGTATTGAAATTAAAGAATCTCCCAGTTTCATTAAAGATTACTTAAATGCTATCGGGGTTAAACCAATAAATAATGTAGTAGATATTACAAATTTTGTATTACACGGTATTGGCCAGCCTCTTCACGCCTTCGACCTGAACAATATCAAAAAGAATAAAATAATTGTCCAGTACGCTAAAAAAAATGAAAAATTTATAACTCTTGACGGAGAGGAGAGAAAACTAAATGGAGACGACCTCATGATCTGTGATGGAGATAGTAACCCCATGTGCATAGCAGGTGTTTTTGGTGGAGAAAAGTCTGGTGTCACCAATAAAACAACTAAAATATTTTTAGAAAGTGCTTACTTTAATCCGTCAGATATAAGGACATCAAGTCAGAACCATCAACTAAAGACAGATGCTTCTTATAGGTTTGAGAGAGGGATTGACCCTAATATCACAATCTATGCTCTTAAATATGCAGCATCTCTAATATGTAAATACTGCAAAGGTTCAGTCACATCTCAGGTTTTTGATATATATCCTAAAAAAATTGATAACCATAAAGTTGAATTTGATACTGAAAGAATAAATATTTTATCTGGGCATAATTTTAAGGAGGATGAGATAATCAAAATTTTAAAATCTCTTGATATTGAAACTGAAAAAAAAGGAAATACATTTACTGCTGATGTACCACCATTCAGAGTTGATGTAACAAGAGAGGCTGATATTCTTGAAGAAATATTAAGGGTTTATGGATATAATAACCTTAAAATATCAAAGTCAAATAGAAGCGATTTCTTATCTGGTGAAAGAAAGGCATCAAACGAAGATTATATATTAAATAAAGTTTTTGAAACCCTTGTTAGTAATGGCTTTTTTGAGATTACAACAAATTCTCTAACAGCAAACAAACTAAGAGAATCAAGGTTTTGGGACGATAGCAAAACAGTGGAGATGATTAATAAATTGAGTGATGAGCACGCAATACTAAAACAAAAATTATTGTTTACTTCTTTGGATTCAATAAGGCATAACATCAATAGAAAACAAAAAAATCTTAAATTTTTTGAATTTGATAAAGTATATACCTTGAATAATAATAATTATAAGGAGGTTAGTAAAATTGGTATATACATAACTGGACTGAATGAAAAAGAACATTTCATAAAAAAATCAGAACAAGTTACATTCTTCGATATAATGAATACTGTTAATAAATTATTAACGATAGGTAACATATATGATTTTGATATAAACCCTAAAGATAACTCAAGCACCCTTGATACATGTGTTGAGATTCTCAGTAAAGATGAGAGCTTATGCGAAATAGGAAAAATAAAAAAAGAAATATTAGCTAGCTTTAATATTTCACAGGATGTGTACTACGCTGAATTTGATTGGACAACTTATATAGAAAATTTTAGCAGAGAATTCACATTTAGGGAAATCCCAAAATTTCCAGAAGTTCAAAGAGATTTATCTCTCGTAATAAATAAAGCAGTCAAATTTAGGGATATAAAATCTGTCATATATTTCAATAAATTAAAAGCCCTTAAAAATTTTAGTTTGTACGATATATATGAGGGAGAATCCATTGGGAAAGATAAGGTTGCATACTCTCTAAGGTTTATATTACAAGACGAAAATAAAACTTTAGGAGAGAAAGAAATAAACAGCACAATGGATATTCTAATTAAAGCATTTGAGAAGAAATTAAATGCCGAAATAAGAAAATAAAAATGCATAGTAACTCAGAAAAAAAAATAATTGAATTAGAAAGTAAATTTTCTAGATTAATCACAAAATATAATGAATTAAAAAAAACCAATAAAGAACTTAAAGATGAACTTATAGACCTTGAGATTGAATCTATCATAAAAAACTACAAATTTAAAAACCAAAAATTAACAGTAGGAACAGATGATAATAACAATGAAATAAAAAGAGAAATTGATGATACAATCAAAACAATTGACAATCTCATTGAAAACTTTAAAAATTAGTAATGCAGAATCTTTCAATTAAAATAGTAATTGGAAACAGATCATATCCTATGAAAGTGCCAGTAGGAGAAGAACAGAAAATAAGAAAGATAGGTAAAGAATTAAATAATAAAATTTCTGAGATTAAGAATCTAATGAATATTGATGACCTTCAAGATGTTCTAGCCATGATCGCATTCAAGCTATCAGTTGAGGTAGAAGACAATAAAGTGAATCAGGATGACTCAAATAAAGTTTATAAAAAAATTGAGCATATTATAACCGAGATAGATAAGGCGCTAGAATAAAGAATGATTATTCAGGAGTTTTTTCATTCGGCCACTCCTTCTTAAAGTCTACCCAATAATCTTTAATTGTAGACTTCACCTCCTTCCTTAACCAAAGCAAGCCAATTAAATTAGGAACAGTCATTAAAGCAATTGTAATTAGAGAAACATTCCATATTACAGTCGTATCAGCAAAAGAAGCTATAAAGAATCCAATAACATAAATTATCCTGTAGTATACCACTGATCCACCACCAAATAAGAAAGTCATAGCTCTATCTCCATAGTACGACCAAGAAATAGCAGTACTGAAAGCAAATAGCAAAAGACCAATACTCACAATATAGTTACCGTAACTACCAAAAAGACCCCTATCAAATGCAATAGCTGTGAGCGGAGCACTGTGAACCAACGATTTACCTTCAACTGATACATTTTCTTGTATTTTACCGTTAACTACATTCAAATCACCAGAGTATATATCACCAGAGGAATTATAAATAAGCACATCCTCTGCAATAGATCTTGCATGGATAAGTGTTAAATCTTCACTTATACTCCCTGACTTTACATTTAGAGATCCACTATACTTATCAATAGAGCTATTACCATTAAGGTAATTAAATAAAGACTCTACATCTTCATCAACTTCCTCATAATAAACTCTATCTAATACTTCAAGATCAGCCTTTGCAAATAAATTTTGATGTTTCTCATTCCATACCCCAGAAGACAATAAAACTAAACCTGTAATTGTACAAATAATTATTGTATCAATAAATGGCTCTAATATAGCTACAAGTCCCTCAGATACTGGCTCATTTGTTTTAGCAGAGGCGTGGGCTATAGGAGCGGAACCTTGTCCAGCTTCATTAGAATACAGTCCCCTGTTTACACCTCTTGATATAGCAAAAGAGATCGAAGCTCCAAGAAATCCTCCTACCGCAGCACTTCCTGAAAATACTTCAGAAAAAATTGATATAAAAGAAGGAATAATATTTTGATAGTTTAATACTATTACAGAAAAGGCTCCAATTATATAAACAACAGCCATAAATGGAACTAGTTTTTCAGTGATACTAGCAATCCTTTTGATTCCACCAATTATAACAACACCTAAAAGAATTGCTAAAACCCCACCAGTAAGCATTTTGTCGATACCAAACGAGGAGAACATTGAATTTGAAATACTATTTATCTGAGGCAAACTACCAGTACCGAAAGAAGATAAAACGGTTGCAAAAGCAAACATAATTCCAACCCATTTCATATCAATTTTTTTACCAAATAGAAAAAAATCAGCATTTTTCATGAAATACATTGGTCCCCCAGACATAGAACCATCAGAAATTCTTTCTCTATATTTATGTGATAATGTAACTTCAACAAATTTAGTTGTCATACCTACCATGGCAGTAGCTAACATCCAGAATAAAGCTGCGGGACCACCTAAGTGTATCGCAAAAGCTACTCCTGCAATATTTCCAGTACCCACTGTTCCAGACAGAGCAGTTGTTAAAGCCTGAAAATGTGAGGTGTCACCTTGATCATCTTTTCTATCAAATTTTCCTCGAACAACTTTTAAAGCAAAACCAAAATATCTTACTTGTGGAAACCTTAAATAGAATGTAAAAAATATACCAGTACCAAGTAATAAAGGGACAAACCAAGATGAGCTACCTAGATACTGATCAATAAAAATTA
>CEOF01179169.1_pt1 | contig 10698 bp, 9 predicted proteins | sample 361311 | NCBI WGS metagenome assembly CEOF01 (sample SAMEA2619667, study PRJEB7988) | marine metagenome | biome: marine biome (ENVO:00000447); feature: surface water layer (ENVO:00002042); material: "saline water (ENVO:00002010), including plankton (ENVO:xxxxxxxx)" | depth 5 m
CCATTATATTCTAGATAATTAGCTTTTAAGTTAAGTGTATCACCTTGGTTAAGTGAAACCTCCCCATATGCCTCAATAAAATTTCTGCCCTCATAAAAAAAAGCCTGATTACATGTCATTAAAACCCCATCGTGAGATATTAGTACTTTATCATTTTTATCTCTTGTTAAAACGGATGCATCTGGGTACTTGACTTTATCTTTTTCAAAGAAAGCAGCTCTTTCAATTTTTATTTTTGTTTTTTCTTGCGCTTTCACATCTAAATAAATGCATGAACAAAAAAAAATGATAATGATTAAGAAGAAAGATTTTTTCACCAATTTATTTAAATAATGTTTCTTTTCTATCAGGACCTACTGAAACAATAACAATAGGAATGTTTAATTGTGTCTCAATAAAATTAATATAGTTATTTAAGTTATTTGGTAACTCATCAGCAGATTCAAGCTTTCTTAAATCTTCAGACCAACCTTGAAACTCTTCATAAATTGGTTCAAGTGAACTGTCAGAAAGGTTATATGGAAGATTTTCAATTACTTGACCTCTATATTTGTATTTTGTACAAACGAGTACTTTATCAAAACCACTCAATACATCAGTCTTCATCATCATCAATTTTGTAACCCCATTAATCTTACATGCATATTTAAGCGCCACTAAATCTAACCATCCGCATCTTCTTGGCCTTCCGGTTGTTGCACCAAATTCATTTCCAATTTTACTCATTTTTTCCCCGTATTCATCAAATAGTTCGGTGGGAAATGGTCCAGATCCAACTCTGGTAGTATAGGCTTTAAAAATTCCAAAAACATCATTTATGGAATTTGGAGATATACCTAGGCCAGTACAAGCGCCGGCAGCAGTTGTATTTGATGAGGTGACATAGGGATAGGTGCCAAAATCAATGTCCAACAAAGAGCCCTGGGCACCTTCAGCTAATATAGATTTATTCGTTTCTTGAGATTTAAACAATAAATTTTCTGAGTCAACAAAATTGATTTTTCTCAGCTTTTCAATAGCATCAAAAAATTCAAATTCTAAATCTTCAAGACTAAAATCAAGCTCAACATTATAAAAATTAATTAATTGATGATGTTTTTTTGAAAGCTCATAATATTTTATTTTCCAATTCTCATATTCTAAATCCCCGACTCTGAAGCCATTTCTTCCGGTTTTATCCATATATGTTGGGCCAATCCCCTTCAATGTTGACCCGATTTTATTTTTTCCCTTAGATTTTTCACTTGCCGCATCAAGAAGTCTATGAGTTGGTAGTATTAAGTGCGCCTTTCTTGAAATAAATAAAGTTTTGCTAATATCAACATTTTCTGCTTTAATATTTTCAATTTCTTTATTTAAAATAACTGGGTCAATTACAACACCATTACCAATAAGGTTTATTTTTTCTTTGTGAAAAATCCCAGATGGAATAGTGTGTAAAACATATTTCTTTTCGTTAAATACAAGGGTGTGACCAGCATTTGGTCCGCCTTGGAATCTAGCTATTATATCATACTTAGATGTTAAAACATCAACAATTTTTCCCTTACCTTCATCGCCCCACTGAAGTCCTAATAATAAGTCTACTGCCATTTATTTTTTTTTATTTTTTTTTCCATAAAAGTATAATGAATGGCTGTCAATTGTTACATCAAAAACTTGCTCTATTGTTTCTTTTATTGTGTTTATTCTAGGATCACAAAACTCGAAAACTTCACCTGACTCATTTATTATTAAATGATCATGTTGATTATTGAAATAACATTTTTCATAAGATGCTTGATGATCATTTGAAAATTGATGCTTTCTAACCAGTGAACAATCCCGTAGGAGTTCTATGGTATTATAAAGTGTAGCCCTTGAAACTCTATATTTTTTATTTTTCATCTTCACATATAGTGATTCAATGTCAAAGTGGAATTTAGTCTCGTATACTTCCTTAAGGATTGCATATCTTTCTGGAGTTTTTCTATAACCTTTTTTTTCAAGAAATTTTGTAAAAACCTCTTTTACAGTATTTAGATTATCAATATTTTCTGTCATAATTTACTAAACTGATTATGTTCTTTTGATTTTATCGATTCCGTTTAAAATCTTTAATTTTTTTATAAGATTATTAACTTCAAAATTTGATTTAACGGAAATAATTATGTTACCCACAAATGTATTTCCAGCTGTCTCAAAATTAAGTCTTTTCATATTAATATTCATATTTTCTGAAATTACATTAGTAATATTATTTAATAAACCTAATTTATCAATTCCAGTAATATTTATCTGCACGGTAAATTTTTCTTGTGATGAGTCAATCCATTTTGCTTTAATAATTCTATAGTCATAATTTGATTGTAGACTTAATGCATTACTGCAATTTTTTTTATGAATTTTAATACCATCATTTATTGTTATAAAACCAAATACTTTATCCCCAGGTATTGGATTACAACAATTAGCATTCTTATAATCAAGCTTTTCTTCGTCATTTCCAAAAACTAGTAAATCATATTTTGAAGTAATTTCATCTTGATTATCTGTATTTATTTTTGCCTCTTTCCCTCTGGAAATCTTTTTTCTGATGTAGCTAATAAATTTATTACTTCTGGAAGCTACAAATTTCTTTAATTTTTCATTATCAATTGTATTGATTCCAATTCTGTAAAATAAGTCTTGACTTGTATTTAGTTTAAAATATTTTTGAAGCTCAGTAACTATGCTATCATTAAAGTTAATTTTAAGAGATTTAAGTTTTCTTCTGAGGATTTGTTTACCATTGTCAGCTAAAAGTTTCTTTTCCTCGTTTAAAGTGGCTTTAATCTTAGATTTTGCCCTTGCTGTAGTAGCATAATCCATCCAGTTAGCACTGGGTTTTATTTTATCTGAAGTCAAAATTTCAACTCTATCACCACTAGATAATTCTTTATTTAATGGCACTAACTTTCCGTTCACTTTTGCACCTCTAGTTTTTATTCCAATTTCAGTGTGAATTGCAAATGCAAAATCTAGAGGAGTGGCTCCTTTGGGTAGAGATTTTAAATCACCAGTTGGAGTAAATACAAAAATTTCTTTTGAGTATAAGTTTAGCTTAAACTGTTCAACAAAATCAACTGCATTAGTTTCCGAATTTTCTAATGCCTCTTGTAATTTATTAATCCAGGAATCTAAATTATCATTAGAATCATCCTTATGTTTATATTTATAATGTGCAGCATAACCCTTTTCTGCAATTTCATCCATTCTTTCACTTCTAATTTGAACTTCAACCCATCTACTCTTAGGACCTACGACTGTGATATGTAAAGCTTCATATCCTGTAGATTTTGGAGCAGAAATCCAGTCTCTTAATCTTGTAGGGTTAGGGGTAAAATGATCGGTGACAATTGAGTAAATTTTCCATGCAACAAACTTTTCTTTTTCAGGCTTTGATTTATAAATAATTCTAACCGCAAATTTATCATATACCTCTTCAAAAGAAATACCTTGTCTTATAATTTTATTATTAATTGAAAAAATAGATTTTGTCCTTCCTTTAATGCTGTATTTAAGTTTTTCTTTTGTTAATGTTGAGCTAATAATCGAGTTAAATTTTTTAATGTATTTATCCTGATCTTTTTTGCTTTCAATAAGTTTTTCTGAAATCTCATCATAAGTTTCAGGGTCAGTATACTTTAGTCCAAGATCCTCTAATTCGGTTTTTATATTGTATAGTCCAATTCGATGAGCTAGTGGGGCGTAAATGTATAATGTTTCAGATGCTTTTTGAATTTGTTTTTCATAAGGCATACTTGAGAGAGTTTGCATGTTATGAAGCCTATCAGCAATTTTAATTATAATAACCCTAACATCTTCATTAAGAGTAAGTAACATTTTTCTATAATTTTCAGCTTGAATTGAAACGTCAGAATATCCCTTAGTGTTAAGTTTTCCAATTTTGGTTAGACCATCAACAATTTTAGCAATATTTTCTCCAAATTCATTTTTAATTTTTTCAAGAGTATGATCAGAATTATCTTCAACTACATCATGAATTAGTGCAGAGGCTATTGAAATTGCATCTAATCCAATTTCAGAAGCTACAATTTTTGCAACTGCAATTGGGTGAAAAATATAAGCTTCTCCAGATTTTCTTCTTTGGTGTCGATGAGCATCAACAGCATAATCAAAAGCTTTTCTGATCAGTCTTTTGTCATCTTTAGTAAGAGATTGGTAACTAATTTTTAAAAGTTCTTTATATTCCTTAGCCAGAGCTTTTTTTTCTATTTCTACATCATGAATTGGCATATCTTAAAATTAGCATAAAGAAGATTAATAGGCAATTTCTTTATATATTATTTAAGAACTTATCTTTTAAAGTTGTTTTGCCTATTTACTTCATATAATGTAATTGCCGCTGAAACAGAAACATTAAGTGAATCAATTAATCCTAGCATAGGAATTTTGATTAATTTATCTGAGTTATTTAACCAAAAATTTGAAATGCCCGAACTTTCAGATCCTAAAACTATGGCAGATGAACTATCAAATCTAATTTTTTCTACACTATTCTTCGAGCTTAGAGAAGTTGCATAAATTTTAAATTTATTTTTCTTTAAAAAATCAAGAGTATCATCCGATTTCATACTAACAATTTTTAGAGAAAATATTGATCCTAAACTTGATCTGATCACATTTGGGTTATACAAATCACATTTTTCATTATTAAGAATAATCAAATCAACATTAGCCGAATCACAGCTTCTCAAAATAGCACCAATATTACCCGGTTTTTCTATTCCGTCAAGAACAATTGCTAAATTGATTTTACCATTGTCTAATTTGAAATTATTATTTTTTTGAAATACAACTCCTACCATTCCTTCTGTGGAGCTCCTAAAGCTTATTTTTGAGTATATATCATTATTAACCTCAATTATCTCGGAATCATATTTAGATTTGACAGTTTTTGGATCAACTATATTGGGATTACAGTAGATTTTTTTTATTAAATATCCGTTTGAAAATGCCATTTCAAGCTCCCTTTTGCCCTCTACAACAAAAGACTTAGACTCTTTTCTTAATCGAGGTTTATTGGCAAGCTTTATAAGGTTTTTTATATCCTTGTTTTCTGAACTGGTTATTCTTTTATTCATTTGCCTGAAATTTATATTTCAAAATTAATGAAATACTTTCATTATAATTTTTGATTCCAGATTGAATATTGTTTTGTTTTAGGTATATATCATAACTTTTTTTTGAAACTTCCTCGATTTTTCCTTCATAATTTTTCCAAAATTTGTTTATTTCAACATAATCCTTAATAATTCCTTTATTTACTCTCTCCAGAAAATATCTGTATTTTTCATAATCTAATTTAGACAGTTCATTTAAGCATAATCTTAATGCATAGGACAGTCCACAATATTTTAGATATTCATCATCACTACTAATTAACATTAAATAGGAAATAAAATTTGCATCTTTCTCACTTGCTATACCCAATTGATGTGCTATTTCATGATTAATAACAAATATTAAACTGGTTGAAGGAATTTTGTAGTTGATATTTGCTTCATTAGTAAAAGGATTAATATATCCACTGAAACCCATGTAAGTTAGGGGTAAACTAAATAATGACTTTTTCACTGAAATATTTTTATAGTCAGATTTGATAATTGGTATTTTTATTTTTTCTTTAAGCTTATCAATATTATTTTTAGAAATTTCAACACTTTGTTTAAAACTATATTCATTGATTGGTCGAATACTGTCATTTTTAAATAGAAAAACATGTTTCTTATTAATTGTATCGATTAAATTTTCTGTAAAGTTTATTAATTCGTTTTTGGAGAAATCACCATTAATTTTCAGATGATCTTTGATTGTAAGTCTTTTATAATTTAAACCCCAAAGCATATAAAAAAGGAATATAAATACAAAGGCCGAGGAGCCAAGATTTAAAAGAGTATTTGTACTGCTTTTTATTCTAAAGAATATAAAATAAATCAAACTTGTAATCATAAATAGATATAACAAGTCACCAATAGGGATGCTTATCCATCCAGTCATAAGCCTTAATTTATCAGAAATGAATAAATAAAAAAATTCAGAGTAGTATTTTTCTACAAATGGATTACCAACTTCAATTTTTTTAATAATGATTATCATTGGTAATAAACTCAGTAAGAAAGCTAACTTTAATTTTTTCATATTTAAATAATACAAACGAAATTATAAATTTATTATTCGTTAATTTTGTAAAAATTATATTAATTATGAGTCAAGAAGTTTTAAATATAGAACCTGCAGAGGTATGGAAAAACTTTGTTTTATTAAATCAGGTTCCTCGCCCATCGAAGAAAGAGGAAAGAGTTATTGGATTTTTAATATCCTTCGCAAAAAAAAATAATCTAAAATATAAACAGGATGAAATAGGCAATTTAGTAATTACGAAAGAAGCAACTTCAGAAATGACTGCTTGCGAAACTGTTGTTCTACAATCACACGTAGATATGGTTCATGAAAAAAATAATGAGGTTGAATTCGATTTTTTAAATTCTGGAATTGAGATGTATGTTGAGGGAGATTGGGTTAAGGCTCGTGGTACTACTTTGGGAGCGGATAATGGCTTAGGAGTAGCAGCGATTATGGCTGTTTTAGAAAGTAAAGCAATTTCACACCCAAAAATCCAGGCTTTATTTACTATTGACGAGGAGACTGGAATGACAGGAGCCTTAAATCTATCTGACTCAATTTTATCTGGAAAAATATTATTAAATCTAGACACCGAAGAAGATGATGAAATTTGTATTGGATGTGCAGGTGGTATAGATATAACTATGACTAGAAGTTATGTTTTAAATGATTCATCTAATGATGAAATATGTGTACAAATTTCATTGAATGGATTAACGGGTGGCCATTCGGGTGCTGAAATACATAAAGGTTTAGGTAACTCAAATAAAATTCTTTTTGAAATATTAAATGAAATAATTAATGAGTTCAAAATTAGTATATGTTCAATTAATGGAGGTGGTCTTAGAAATGCCATCCCAAGGGAAAGTAGTATAGTAATCTCATTTCTAAAAGATTATATTAATTTATTTGAGCAAATACTAAAAAAAAGTTTACAAAAATACAAGACAAAATTTCAGGCCACTGACCCTAATTTAAATCTTCATTTTAATATATTAAATGATAAAATTAAACAACTTAATAATAAAGAATCGGTTCAATTAATAGATGCAATCAATAATTGTCCAAATGGAGTTTTTGAAATGAGTAAAAGTATAGATGGACTTGTTGAAACTTCAAATAACTTGGCTAATATAAAATTAGTTGATGGAGAGCTAAAAATTATGTGTTTAACCAGATCCTCATCTGAGGATTCAAAAGCTCAATTATCAAAGGTTATTTCTAAAAATTTCCAAGATATTTTCTGTGATTGTAAATTTTCAGGCGGATACCCAGGTTGGGAGCCAAACATAAATTCTTGCACTTTAAAAGAAGTCAAAAATTCGTACATTAAGTTGTTCTCATCGGAGCCGAAAGTAAATGTTATACATGCTGGTTTAGAATGTGGTATTATCGGTTCTCATTATCCAGATATGGATATGGTAAGTTTTGGACCTACAATATTAGGGGCACATTCACCAGACGAGAAGGCATCTATATCTTCAACTCAGAAGTTTTGGAAATTTTTTATTGAAATATTAAAAAATATTCCAGAGAAGGTTAATTAATTTGAACTATTAACCAATTCAATTATAAATTCTAAGTCTGAATTTGGAGGTATTCTATTACCCATAGCCCTGTCTTTATAGGCCATTTTAGACGGTATGTAAGCATATATTTTGTCTCCAACATTCATCATCATTAAAACCTGCTTAAAACCTTCTATTAATTGCATTTCATTTGAAAAAATAACCTTTGATGGTTCATACCATCCCTTAGCTTCTTCTTCAGCGGAATACATACCATAGTTTTGCATAATTTCCCTTCTATTTGTTCCAAACAAGAGTCCATTTGAAGCCAGATAACCTTCATAGTAAAAGCTAATTTCATCACCTTTTTTAGGCTTTATACCTTTTCCTTTTTTGATATAAAAAATTTCTAATCCAGATTTTATTTTTTTTGCTTTAGACTTAAAATTTAAATTCTTTTCTTTTTCAATTTTTGCAAAAGAATCAATTTTCCTCATTTTTTTCTCTTCCTCAATTTGCTGGGTTATAAATAATTTTGGCTCCATTTCATTCCAGGTTTTTACAGCGTCAAATTGTTTTGCATCATTTCCTATCCTAATTATGTTAACACTATTAATTAAAACGTCTTTAACCGGCCTATTACCAACAGAGGTTTCAACGTTTGAAATTGCATCCTGAACTTCAATTCCCCTTACAACATGTCCAAAAACTGAGTGCTTAAAATCAAGATGTGGAGTAGGAACCTCTGTGATAAAGAATTGACTACCATTGGTGCCTGGGCCTGAATTTGCCATTGATAGAACACCAGGCTTATCATGTTTTAGGGTTTCGTGAAATTCATCTAAAAAATTATAACCTGGACCCCCTGTTCCGTCACCCTTTGGATCACCACCTTGTATCATAAAGTTATCAATAACTCTATGAAATATAATACCATTGTAGTATTTAATACCTTTAAAATCGTTATCAACTTTTGGATGATTACCTTCGGCAAGTGCTACAAAATTTGCTACAGTTACGGGGGTTTTTTCATATGATAATTTAATTAATATTGTGCCCATGGTCGTATTAAATTCAGCATAAAGGCCATCACCAAGATCTTTATTATTGTTGTCACATGCAAATATCATTGAGCATGCCAGAAAAAATATTATAAACTTTGTTTTCATATATGTTCAGATTAATAATTCTTTATAGTTTTTTAATGAATCTAAGAAGTAATTTATCGTATCATTAAGAGATTTTTTACTTACAGCACCTGCTGCATTTTTATGGCCTCCACCACCAAAGATTTTTTTAGAAAATTTATTAACATCAAACTCACCCCTTGATCTTAATGAAATCCTTATAACATTATCATTAGAATTTTCCATAAAAATTACAGCAAACTTAATATTTTTTATTGATAGGCCGTAATTTACAATTCCTTCAGTATCACCTTTTTCATAATTAAACTTATTAAGTTCTTTCTGAGCTAATGAAATATAGCACGTATTTAAATTTTCAACAATTTTAATTTTGCTTAATGCATAGCTTAATAATTGTACTCTTTCAAACTTATTATTATCATATATGTAGTTGTGAATTTCAGAATGAGATATTCCTGTTTTTAATAAATTAGAAATTACTTGATGAGTCAATTCTGTAGTAGAGGGATATTTAAAGGAACCTGTATCAGTCATAATTCCTGCATATAATGATCTAGAAATATTTTTATCAACTTTTACTAAATCTCCCATTTTATCAATAAAATGATATATCATCTCACAAGTGGAGCTCATATTTGGTTCTGAATACATAAAATCAGCATAATTAGACGGTTCTTCGTGATGATCAATCATTATAATTTTTGCTTTTGACTTTACCACATAATCTTTCATACCAGCAATTCTAACTAAATTGTTAAAATCTAGAGTAAAAATCAATTCAGCATCGATAATTTTTTGTAAGCATTTTTCATCTTTATCAAATATCTTTATAATATTATGGGGATCCATCCATTTGAGAAATTCTGGAAATTGATTAGGACTAATAATATCAACATTATGATTAAAATTATCAAGATAGTATTTTAATGCTGTACTAGAACCAATTGCATCGCCATCCGGGTTTTTGTGTGGAATAATTACAATTTTTCTTTTCTTAGAAAGAAATCTTTTGATTTTATCTATTTCAGATCCATTCATATTCAGCGAAGATAATCATTAAAAGTAAAACCTAATAAATTAATAAAAAGTGTTATTTTTGCCAACTAAATATCAAAATCATGAGCAATATTACTTTTACAATGTTGAAGCCAGATTCTATTAGAAATGGAAATACTGGGGCTATTTTAGATAAAATAGTTAAATCTGGATTTAAGATTAAAGCAATGAAGTTCACAAAAATGACTGAAGAAAAAGCTAGCAAGTTTTATGCTATACATATTGAACGTCCCTTTTTTAAAGATTTAGTTGTTTATATGACCAGTGGACCTATAGTAGCTGCTATTCTAGAAAAGGATAATGCTGTTAGCGATTTTAGAGAATTAATAGGTTCAACAAACCCTGAGGAGGCAAAAGAGGGAACAATCAGAAATATGTTCGCTAAATCAATTAGTGAAAACGCTATTCACGGAAGTGATAGTGATGAAAATGCTAAAATTGAATGTGAATTTCATTTTTCCCCAGACGAAATATTTTAATTAAGAACAATTTTTTCAACAATTGTTTTTTTAAATCTATCATTAATTAACTTAATCAGCTTTTCTTTTCCATAACTAAGTTCTTCTTTAAGAGCTGGGGAGTTAAGCTTAATGTAAAGAGTTTTATTTTTTAAACTAACATCTGTAGTGTAATTGCTGACTCCGTTTTCCATTAATTCATGCCAAACTTTTTTTACCTCTAAATCTAGTAAACCCCTTTCAAGCTTATTTTTTTTAAGGAATATATTAAGTAGATTTTTTATTTCGAAATTATTCATCTAGAAAATTATTAGGAAAGAATCTTTTATACTCGTAAAAAAATCCGTCCATATTTTTTAA
>CEOF01006091.1_pt1 | contig 10682 bp, 5 predicted proteins | sample 361311 | NCBI WGS metagenome assembly CEOF01 (sample SAMEA2619667, study PRJEB7988) | marine metagenome | biome: marine biome (ENVO:00000447); feature: surface water layer (ENVO:00002042); material: "saline water (ENVO:00002010), including plankton (ENVO:xxxxxxxx)" | depth 5 m
TGATTACTATATAAAATTGAACTTGGTGTATCACTTATTCCTAAACGAAAGCTATAATCAATAAATTGGTCAGCTAAAATATTAGCATGATTATGAGTTTCAGATAAATTGAAATCAAATTGCACTTTTGAAAACTTGCTCATGAATCCATGGACAGAGTTAAAAACAGATTTAGCTATCGGATTTTCAATATTTTTAAAAATTGGATCTCTTTGTTTGTTTTTAGATGAACTGGACCTCCTACCTCTTCTACTAGATGATTTTTTCTTGCTACTACTATTATCAGGCTTATAAAATATCTCAACTATGTCTTTAGGAGTGATATCAAAACGAGTATCAAAATTTGAGGTGTTTTTAATTGTACTTGTTTGGACCTCATCACTAGGATTTCCTAGAGTCCATGTGTAACCTGGCTGATATTTAAACTGTGGCTTTATCCAATAAAATAACTCAGGGATATAAGTAGCTGAGAAGTTTTGAGATACATTCTCTATTAAGCCAGGATTTAATTCTAAAAATAAATCTTCTCTACCTAAATCATTAACTTCCATTTCATGATAAAGGTCGCTACCAACATTTATAGTATAATTAGTCTGTAAATTATCAAAGACCTTATGATTAACTGTAAGCTTTCTATTTAAATCTAAACTATTAGTTTCAGTTGAATCTAATCCCTGCCTCATAATTTTAAGTTGATTATTTTCTGAAATATCCATCATTGCTGAAAATTTACTTGGGGTATAATATATCTTTGTATCCTTTATTTTCTCAATAATAGGCTTTGTGATATATTTAACTAGAGGTGTATTTATAAATATATTATAAATGATTGATGAACTTTTAAATGGTACTAGAAAATTATCATTTGAAAAATCATAAGTGTAATCCATTCCAAAATCCTGGTTTTTTGAAATATCATTTAAAACAGTAACTGATGAATTTTCTCTGTTTATAATAGAATAGTTTAAGTTAATCTTATCAACTGAATTTTTAATAATCCAATTTTTTGAACGTGTACTCTTTCTAAATGATGTACTAAAGCTTGTAGTTTTATTTAAACTCTTAATTTCATCTGGCGCATTTTCAAATGATCCTGTCAAAACATCTGGCTGATATGGATAATATTTTGGAGTGCTATTTTGAGTTGAAAAATTAATATTTAACGGAATTGACAAACCCCAATCAGAAGGAAGAAACTTATCAGCTTTAAATGAAGAATTAATAGAAAATGTTTCAGAGGTACTCCCTTCTCCAAGCCTTTCTTGCAATCTATGAAAATCAGCTTCTTCAAATTTATATTGAGATTCTATGGAAGCTAAATCTGAGAAATTAACTTTTCCTGATAATCTATAGGCCTGACCTTTATCTTTTTTAACACCAGTAAACCTTAGTTCATTTAAAAACACCTGACCATAAATTTCACTATTAGTTTCATTGGCAACCCCAACCATTATCTGCTCGATTCTGTTGATTGCTGGTTCACCCTTTATTAAAAACTCAGAACAATTGCCACATAAATCAGATAAATTATCTGTCCATGTGTATAAATCTAAATCTTCATTATAATTTTCTGGCGGAGAATTATATATACCATCTAGATTAGAATCTTCAAAAATTTCGCCAAAATCATATCCTTGATTATTTTCTAACCCATCTTGATTCATTTCACTTAAATCATCTCCGTTTGGATCAAAAATACTTTGATAAATACTCCAACTATCTGATCCTGGTCCACAAATAGTTGTAAGACTGTCTAAATCATTAGGGAAAAACTCACTATTATAATCAAATACACCAGAAGTTATTAATCCTCCAGCACCCCAAACATTTTCAAAAAGCTCATTACATTCATCATTGTACAATTCATCTTCAGTATCAGTACAAGAAAGATCAGCATTATTACTTATAATTTCCAAAACATCTACATATGTTAATCCACCTTGAATGCGTCCTCCACATCCATTCTCAAATTTATTTTGAACACTATCAATTCCATAATCATAGAATATATCAAAAGATACGATGTCCAATTTCTTCTTCGTCAATAAATCAATATCAATATCAATATGATTTCGTTCATCCCAGTCCTCATAAATGGGTTGTCTAAGTTCATAATACTCATCCTCTTTACCCATTCTAAAAATTAGATTTACTAGGTTTGTTGAGTCAATACTCCAATCATTACCATAAGATGGTTGGCCGTTAACAAACATTTTTAATTTTTCATAAGCAAAGAAATTGTCCTTATTGTCATTTGACATATAGGTTAAAACTTTTTTGATATTAACAGCATTCCCTGAAGAAATTCCGCTATCATCAAAATCCATTACAAGCGATTGTTCTTTAAGAGTAATTTGATTGTATTCATCATATTCACCCTCAACCCCTTCCGGTGATGAATAGTCTGAATTTTCATCACTATTTATTACACTTATAGAAAATTCTGGGTTTATTTGATAGGATTCTTCAAAATCTAGACTATCAATATTTGTTTCACCGACTTCTTCCCATTGACTGCCAACAATTTCTATCTTTGCTAAACCTAAAAGGTTTGCTCCCTGTCCTTGAACCCAGAGTCTCATCATTCTTACATCGCTCCACTCGATATTACTTGACTCTAATGGAAGAATTCTTCCAAAATCAGATAGATTTATTCTAAATAACTTCCATCCAGTTTGCTGCCCTGTTGAAGTTTGAGTAGAATCTGTTGCTACATCTGTTTTAGGTTTAATTGTGTAGGTAAAATAATCATTATTAAAATCTTGCAAATAGTCTCCATCAAGATCTTCAGTATCAGGATATACATATCCTTGTACATCACCATTTCCTTCTGATCCATTAATATTTTCATAATTATCAGTACCTTCATTGTATACAAAATTATCTTGGTTTGGATCAATATGGATACCGTCAGAATTTAAATCTAAAATACTACAAAGATCATAATTAATATCTGGTATCTGACCTATTTGAACAAAATATCGCCAATCACTTAAAATATTTTGATCATTAATAGAATTACATAGGTCCGTAAATGTTCCTTCATTAGCAGATAAACATGTACCATTTCCATCTTCATACAAATCTGTGCACCCATCATAACCTACATCTTCACCTTCATCTAATATGTTATTACCAATATTTCCAAATATAGCTTGATCCTCAGAATTAAGGATGTTATCTCCATTCATATCTTCACTTATATAACCTATATCAATATTTAATTCCATATTTGGATCTTGTATGTCTTCAGTATATAGCCAAACATCAATATATTTACTTCTTTCTTGGTTATAATCACTTGGATAAAGAGCCGTAGTAATACCTGCCCAACTATCATCATCCCAATTCTCATTCGTACCAAGCCATAAGGTTTTTGTTGTAGTATTTTGAGCTCTATTTGAAGTTTGTATATTAGGCCATATTGAAGAAGTCAGCCAATCATCGTATGGATTATACCAAAATAGAAAATCTCTATTTGTTATATCTAAATGTCTATTTGCCCATTCATCAATATCAATACAATGCTGTAAATTTGGAGGACAATCAAATGAATCAACTTGATACAATAATGGGGTAGAACTTAGTTTCCATTTATTTTGCAAAATACTTGGCGCTGAAGTTCTTTTTGAAGCCTCAAAGTCATCTAAAAATGCTTGTCCAAGAGGATTTGGATTTGGATATACTTTTGCGAATTCACCTTCAATATTAAGTGAAGATTTTTTATCTGCTTCAACAAAAGGAATCATGTCTGTCAGTTTAGTTAAAAAATCTAAATCCCTATCATACTTACCACCTATATTCCACAAGAAATTTCGCATGGGCTCATATCCGATTTCTACTTTTGAATCAACAATAGACTGGTTATAATAATATGCACCACCACTCAAATAATCATTATCAGAAAAATCTAATTTCATATGAACACCAGCTAATAATTTTTGATCAAATGAAACAAGCTCATTTTCTTCATAGCTTATATCGATGTTTGCTGTTGGGTCTAATGCCATTTGATTGATTATATTGAGAGTGCCTGAAAAATAATCAATAGTGTAATCAACACCTTTAGTTAACTTTGTTCCATTTAATCTCACCTCTTCACTGCCCTCAACAATCATAAAGCCCAAACTATAAGTTGAGCTTCTTTGTGACTTAGAATGCTTAACCCTCAGTTGAAATTTATGTTCACTCATGATATCAGTAGAACCCAATAGTTCATAATACATAGCTGGTCCATCATCATCACCATCAATAAAATTATTATCAGTGTCATCTAATGAAGGAAGGTACTCATTTAAATCTTCATAGTATAATGAATCAGATGTATTCCATTGTGTCCCCCAAAATGTTAATGAATCACCAAATGTAATTTCATCTGAATTATTTAACCTTCCATTAGGATCAAACGCAAATGGAAGATAAGTAGGAAACATCAGCTCACCTCTATAGGAGTTTAGTATATTTGAATTCAAATTATCAATTTTTCCGTCAGAACCAGTATTACCGTTTTGGTCGAATCTATCAAGTCCGAAGATTTTCAAGAATGAAGTATTAGAAATCTCACTATGAGTTTGCTCATCAAGATTACCACCTATATATATAATATCAAATTCTAATCCATCTATAGAAATATCAGAAGAACCCATACTATATACATTTTTAAACATCAAATCCCATGTTGGAGAGCTTGGATCCGAAACTTTATTAGTAGACTTAATTAATTTTAAAGTAATATTGCAGTTTTCATTCTCACAATCACTTTTTAAAGAAGTACCATTATTTAATAATTTTTCTGCAGTTAACAAATTATCCATCTTGTTAAAATAAGTTGTTGCAGTATCTATTGCTGCATCTTGAATACCTTGAAATTCAACAAATTCATATCCACCAGATTCTAATGATACATATTTACCTATTTTATATGAAATTCCAATAATATCTTCACTTTTAATATTATTAAATCTTATTGTTCCAAGTAATCTATCAATTTCATAATCTCCCACTTCGTTATCATTAGGTAAATCTTCTTTTAACTTTACCCATGTTGCAGATTCATAGTCTGTATTGGAATTACTAGATAACGGATTGACTCTTGCAGTACCTTGTACTTTATCTCCTTGAATAGTTTCATTTTGAGGATCAATCATTTTCCAAATTTCATGCTCTATGATTGTATAGAATGGAGTGAATGTATGTTTGTTTAAATTATCTAAAGGATAATACTGTACTTTAAAATACTCATCAATAAAGTAGTATCTATCTTTAATGTAATTATATGCATTTATATAATTTCCTTCTGATGATTCAAGCGATGAAGATTTAGATGATTTTTTAACCTGTTCTCTTGATATAATTGATTGAATAGCCAAAGGACCTAATTGCTGGACCATTTTGATTCCAAATAATCCCTCACTACTACCACTACCAACACTTACTAGTTGAGATGAGGGAAGCTGTAGGCCTATATTACCAGCTTCAACTTTTTTTAAAATATCATTTTTCTTTCCTTTGTAACTGATATTTAAATCATTCTCAAATGAAAAGTCAGCCTCAGAATCTTGATGCGCTTTAATACTAACTCTATCTCCAATGGTTCCTTCTATATTAAATCGCTGAGTCTGTTCAATATCTAAATCCCAACTTTTATTTTGCTTTTTATTAATCCCAACCAATTCTTTATCTTCAAAAATAAGCTGACCATTAATATTAATATTACCATCTATTTTTAAGGATACTTCACTTCCTGCTATTTCTTTACTAACTAAAGTAATTGCTCTTCCAGCACCAGAGCTCATATCTCTCATTTTTGTTATTGATTTTATTACCTTATCTCTAAAAATATAATATCTATTTTTTTTCAAATAATAATCTTTATAATCATCAATCTTAATTATTAACGGAATTTGTAAATCGTAGTAATTTGTAATTGAAGAGGACCTCTTAGGTTTATACCTTAATGAATGTATAAAAAATCCATCAATTAAACTGAGTTCTTTAATTTCTTTGATTGTATTTATCTTATTATAAAACTTAAAATGATGATTATTCCAACTTTCATTAACTGAATAAAAAACTAGTGATTTAGGCTTTTCATCTATTAAAGTTATAATATCTGGAGTTAGAGAATAATGTCTAGTAGCAAGTTCAAATTGGCTGTAAAAATTCTGCTCAGCACTTGAAATACAGAGGAATAAGAATACAATAAACATTCTCCCTTTATCGCATAAAGGTTTTATTATATGATTTAATAGCGACACAATTGTAACAATTATTCGCTAGGCTTTCTCCTTTTTAGTCATTTGTCTAACTTGTTCAAGGTGAGGAATTAATGTATTCATTATTGCTCGAATAGCTTTTCCCCTATGGGAATAAATTTCTTTTTCATCAATGTTCATTTCAGCAAATGTTTTTCTAGCTTCAGGAATGTAAAAAATTGGATCATACCCAAAACCAAAATCTCCAGATGATGTTCTAGAAATAGTTCCTTCTGCAATACCTTCAGCTGTCATTTCTATTGTTTCATCTTTGTATGCTATAACCGTTTTAAATTTAGCAGTTCTATTTGGAGCGGGAATTGTTTGCATATCTTCAAGTAGCTTAGAAACATTATCATAATAAGAACATCCCTCACCAGCATATCTAGCTGTATAAACTCCTGGGGCACCATTTAAGGCCTCAACCTCAAGACCAGTATCATCTGAAAGAGCAGGAATTCCAGTTAAATTAAAGACTTCTCTTGCTTTAATAAGTGCATTCTGTTCTAAGGTCTTTCCATCTTCAATAATTTCTCCCACTCCTGGAAAATCATTTAGGGTTAAAAGATCTATGCTACTAAAATGGCTATCAAATGCTTTGAGAAGCTCTTTTAACTTATCATTATTATGTGTTGCAATTACTATTTCCATATTCTACTCAAAATTAACTATTTCTTCTTCATATAACAAAAAATTTTACCACTGATCTTTTATATGCTTTATTGATGAAAAAGTTTAATGAAATAAAATATTTTTTGTATGTAGTTTTCTTTCGTATTTTTTGACCTATCTATGATATGCTATAATATTTTTTAGGTCAGATAGCTCAGTCGGTAGAGCAGAGGACTGAAAATCCTCGTGTCGGCGGTTCGATTCCGTCTCTGACCACCTTTAAGCCCTTCGAGAAATCGAGGGGCTTTTTGTTTAAAAACCAATTATTCTTCGGGGAAATTTTTTCCAACTAATATATTCACCTTTTGGCGATTTTTTCCAATCATCACTTATCAATGCTGTTCCAAAAATATGATCCCAAACCGAAAAAATATTTCCAAAGTTACAGCCTGCTACTTGCTCATCATTCACATGATGAAGACGATGAAAATTTGGAGTTATAAATATATATGATAATAGTTTATCATATTTAAGATTCAAATTTGAATGAATCCAAAAATTTATAACTAATAAAAAAATCCCAGCAGCAGATACAATCTCATAGCTAATTTCAAACATTTGGAGTCCAATTAAATATGGAATTCTAATTAATAAAGAGTTTATAAATGAGGTTCTTAAACCTGAAAACCAATATATGTTTATAGTTGAATGATGAAATTGGTGTGTATTCCACATTTGACGTAGATGCAAAAATCTATGTGTTAGATAATAACCAAAATCTCCTACAATCAATGCCATAATTAAGCACATATAAGATGGCCATTCTGAGATTGATTCACCCAAGCTAAAGGTATTGTTAATGAATGATATGATATTTTCATTTAATAGAAAATCTAAGATAAATAAAACAAATAAGGTTGATATCATAATTGAAATCATATCAAATTTAAATGTCTTTAGCCGCTTAAATTTTTCTAATGGATATTTATCTTCATATTTATGAATTATCATACCAAATAATATTAAAAATAAAACAGATAAATACTGTAAATAGTCAAACATTATAGCTGAACTAATTTTTCCTAAAATTCAAAGAATTCCCAGTGAAAATCTATGTATGGTTGTTGAAAATGAACTCCAATTCTAAAATTATCATTAACAGCATACATAAATCCAAAGTCAAAACTAAATTCTGCTGCTTCTCCTCTAAAACTATCAAATGTAAAAGCGTCACCAACATTACCAAAAAAGTCTTCAGTAGACTTATCAAATTCTAATTCTCTATATGAATTATCATATGCCATTGATGCAACAAATTTTATATTTTTTTGAAGATCATAGTGAAACAATCCATATACTCGAATTGGAATTTTATATTTATCATCATCTGATAAGGTGAATTCCTGCCCATTGACATTAACAGGAATATCTTTTAGATGATTAATCATATTACTTGTCTTCACACCTACGCTCCAACCTACCTTACCTCTTCCTGTTGGATTTTTTCTTTTAGTACTGTAGACTAAATATCCTTCAAACAATACATTATCATCATCTTGATATAATTCATAAAACGCATCATCTGATATAGATGATTCATTTAACGATTCACCCGCTGCATTAACAAAAGCATGGGAAAATTTACTTATTGCTGTTTGCAATGGATATTCTTGATGTATACCTAATCCAAGTGTAAAACCACTTTCCTTAGTTGATTCTTTTTTATGCCACAGTCTTATTTTTGGAAGAAGATTTATATCTCCATTAAAATTCGAACTCCACCTTGTACTAATCATAAATCTATCTGTAAATCCATAGCCTAAAGAAATAGGGGTTAAAAGAAAAGTATTGGGTTCAAGAATAAATGCATTTGAATCCCAAAATTGACTGATCAGCTCATCCTCACCTTGGTCAAAAGTCCTTCTTGACTCAACTGCAGGGGCTAATTTCCCTCCATGATATCTTTCCATTTTAAGAACTTCTTTTTTCATTATTGTAACATCACCATACCTGGATCTAATTAATAAACTTTCAGCATCTTCTCGTAGTAAAGGTCCTTTATACCTAGTATCATCTAGTTTAATTAAATCTATTGTCTCCTCAAGGATATCAGACATTGGTACAACAAGAATCCCTTCAGCTGTCTCAATTGAGCAGTCTTGATTCTCAATCTTAGTAATTACACCTCTTATTCGATTACCATCTACAAGATAAAAATATTTTGACATTCCAACTTCAAGCACATCAGCTAATACTAATTTCTCTTGCTTTTCAACTTTAGAATTTAAATTACTTTCTGTTAACCATTCTGTTTCAGAGTTATTCATTTGAATTTGAGAATTTTTAATTACTTTCTTTTCAGGTTCAGAGAAAGTCAATCCAAAAACACCTGTTATTAAAATAATTGAAATTAAAAACTTCATACTATTCTCCTTTTAATATAATATTTAATTAATCTACTTTTTTCCATACATCTCCCACCACTACATATGTGTATGTCCCAAAATATACAAACCACAATATATTTGACCTTACAGTAACATCTGTCATAATATCACCATCTACAGAATTTAAAGCATCATCAATAGCATCTTCTATGCTTGGACTTCCAAGAGGTATATATGTGATGATTGGTGTTACATCTTTACCTTTTACTTTACTCTCAACAAGCTCATAATTTCCATCCATATCAATATTTCTTGTAGAAATAATTGTGAAATCAGCTACTCTAGTTGAGCAACCTGTAAACAATAACAGCAATAATAAAAAAATCTTTTTTTTCATTTCATCCTAATTTTATTGATTTATGTAAACTACTCAATTATAACAAATCAATCAAAAATAAAAACGCAACATAAGCGTAGGAGTTAAAATAGTTGAAGAAATATCTTCTACCTGACCATTACCCGAAATAGTAATATCTTTCTGCCCTTTTATTACTCTCAATGTATATTCGCCTCCGAAACTAAAATAATCTGATACAAAATATTCCACCCCAGCTGTTGGACCGAATAAAAAAGCCTTATATTCTTCCTCTTCCTGTTGCATCCAACTATTTATTGATTTGCTTTTTCCCGTTGACATTCCTATTCTTATGCCACTGTAAGTTTTTATCTTTTCAGACTTAAAGTTAATGAAAAATAAACCTATATTAAACATTAAGCTTGAATCATATTCTTCTTGTATCTCATCCATAGATTCATCATCAACTTCTTTAGACTCATAATTATAGTAGATGTTGGGCTCAATCATAAATTTGTCAGTTTGCATTGGTAAATACAAACTACCACCAGATGATGAAGAATTGGTAACAGCAGCAACAAGAGGGCCAATAGTTTGAAATTCAAACCCAATTCCTGTCTTAATACCTATTTTTTGATCACTTGCTGATAAAATAGAAAAAACTATTACAAGCAAGCACATCATTTTTTTAATCATTTTAATACCCTTTTGATTTTGTATTATATTTTAAAAAAATTTAATACAAGTAAGTGAGTACTTACAACACTTTATTTTATTTTATTTTATTTTATTAGACATGATATAATCTCTAAATTTTAAATATGAAAATAGCAACAAAAGATAAAATCCTAATTAGTACATTAAAGCTTATTGATGAAAAACCATTTCCGCAAGTAAGCACAAAAGAAATAGCAGAGCTTACGGGCATATCAGAAGGCGCTATTTTTAGACACTATAAAACAAAAGAAATCTTACTACAGAAACTGTGTGAAGAATTTTTAAATCTTACAACGACACTCGATTTAACCAATTTAGAGTCTGAGGAAGAATTCAAAGTTAAACTTGTTCATTTTT
>CEOF01168783.1_pt1 | contig 10671 bp, 14 predicted proteins | sample 361311 | NCBI WGS metagenome assembly CEOF01 (sample SAMEA2619667, study PRJEB7988) | marine metagenome | biome: marine biome (ENVO:00000447); feature: surface water layer (ENVO:00002042); material: "saline water (ENVO:00002010), including plankton (ENVO:xxxxxxxx)" | depth 5 m
AACAAAATACCGGAGTTAAAATAATGGCTGAATTAAAAGAAGACAAACTGATTGTTAAAAACGACAACGTTGTAAAAAAAGGTGCTAAAGACGGATGGGCCTTAATTAAAATAGTTTGGGTGTTTTTAAGAGATGAATTACCGCAGTTCCTATCCAACTGGAGAACAGTTCCTAGAATAATGATGGCATTGTATGGATTAGTGTTCTACAACACAATGCAGTGGTTCATGGCTCTTGACGCTCCGAACAACGCACAGGCAGGATTTGTTTCTGTTGTGGTTGGTGCAGGTGCGGCCTGGTTTGGTCTTTACGTAAACGGAAAAAAGACAGACATCAAGAAAAAATAATTACCACGCATTGACAGATCACCGATCTGTTATACAATATACTAAATGAAAAATTATTACGACATACTAGGTGTGTCTGAAGACGCTTCCAATGAACAAATTAAGAAAGCATTCAAAGATATTGCCAAGAAAGAACACCCCGACAGAGGTGGTAATGAAGCGAAGTTCAAAGAAGCAAATGAGGCTTACGACACATTAAAAAACTCACAGAAGAGGCATGACTATGATACCATGCGTAAATTTGGAAGCACACAGGGAGGTGGACAACATCCATTCTTCAATGAAGACATATTTGGAGATTTCTTTTCAAACTTTGGCAACGGAGATATGGATTTTGGCGGCAGGTTTAATTTTACCCAAGGTCCGGGCAGGGCTCGTACATTTAGATCACAACAGAGAGGCAACAGGAACGTACAGGTAAGAATGGCTTTGTCTATAAAAGAGGCCATGATGAACAATGAAAAAACAATAAATTACAAACTACCAAGTGGGCGAGATGAGTATGCAACTGTAAAGATTCCTGCAGGTGTGCAACACGGAGTAACCTTCAAGTTTGCAGGCATGGGAGATGACTCTATTAGAAACGTACCACGTGGTGATCTAATGGTCATCATGAGTGTGTTAGATTCGGATGGTTATACAAGAAAGGGTAATGATTTGCACACCGACAAAACAATAGATTGTTTTCAAGCAATAAGAGGACACAATTTTAATTTAAAAACACTAGATGATAAAATAATTAATGTAAAGGTACCGGCTGGAACACAACCAGGAACTGTACTTGCCGTAAAAGGAAGAGGAATGCCGGTCCATAAAACAGTTGGTATTCGAGGCAACCTTTATGTCAAGATCCATGTGTTGATTCCTCAGTTGTCGGCATTGGATTTAAAAAAGATAAAGGATTTATAAATGATTCCGAGCCCTTGTTTAAAAATATGTATATTTGACCAGGAAAGTGGCTATTGCCTCGGATGTAGCCGTACAGAAGAGGAAGTGATCAAATGGAAAGATGCTGAAACCACAGACGAATGGAAAAAAGAAAATCTAATAGAACTACGAGAAAGAGAACAACAATGATACAGGTGTTTCAATATCCTCACGAAACTTTACTACAAACCAGCACTGAATGGAATCACAGTGATACAATCGAAGGTTATAACGATATCGAAAAATTTGAGAAAGATTACATCAAACTAATGCTGGACGAAAACGGAATGGGACTGGCGGCAAACCAAGTAGGAATTACCAAAAGATTTTTTGCAATGGGACACGAAACATTTGACACATTCCAAAAACATGCTATAATTTGGAATCCTAGACTGATTTCACAAAGTGAAGAACAAGTTGTTGATGTTGAAGGATGTCTAAGTTTTAAAGGAATATGGCTGAAAGTCAAGAGACCAAAAAAAGTAGAAGTGCAATATGAAACAATACAAGGAACAACAAAATTCGCAAAGCTCGACGGAATGGAATCAAAGTGTTTCCAGCATGAACTCGATCACCTTAATGGTATTACGTTTAATCAAAGAGTCTCTAAATTACGATGGGACATGGCAAAAAAAGGATAAAAGATGTTAGAAGCAAACGAAGGACTAGAAAATATATTTGAGAACGCTCTCAAAGAAGCAGAAAAAAGGAAACACGAGTACGTAACAATCGAACACGTGCTACTGGCATTGATCAAGGACGAATCAATCGGAACTGTGTTACATGACTTCAAAATACAGGTTGGCGCCTTGATAAAAGACATTGAAGACTATCTCGATACAAAATGCAATGACATCGTAACAAAAAGCAAAGAGCCAATGACGCCAAGGAAAACTGCTTCATTGGAAAGACTGATGAACAGAGCGTTCACCCAAGCACTGTTCCAAGGCAGGCAGGATGTCAGTTCAATTGACATATTGATATCTATATTTTCTGAGAAAAAAAGTTATGCGGCATTCTTTCTAAAAAAACATCAAGTCAACAAACAAGACTTGATCGATCTAGTTTCAACAGAGACAATACTAGACGAAGGAATGTCACAGATCGCAGGAGCTCAACCAGGTGGTCCTGAACAAAAACTAAGACCTAACCAAGCAGACAGGATACTAAAGAGCTATTGTGAAAACCTTAATCAAAAATACTTCGATAAGAAAATAGATCCTGTAATAGGTAGAGAACAGGAAACAAATGATCTTAAACAGATTCTTGCAAGAAGAAATAAAAACAACGTATTAATAGTTGGTGATCCAGGTGTAGGTAAGACAGCAGTAGTTGAAGGCCTAGCTAGGCGAATAGCAAAGAACAAAGATGATGTGCCTGAGTATCTTAAAGATCACATAGTGTGGAGTCTGGATGTAAACAGTTTGATCGCTGGCAGTAAATTTAGAGGTGACTTCGAGGAAAGATTAAAATTAATTGTCAACGCACTGGATCAAAAAGGCAAGTCTATATTATTCATAGATGAAGCACATATGATTGTGGGTGCTGGAGCCACAGGACAAGGTAACAACATGGACATGGCCAATATGCTTAAACCTGCATTGTTAAAAGGCACAATTAAGGTACTTGCTTCGACTACATGGGAAGAATATAGAAAGTATTTTGAAAAAGATAGGGCATTGATGAGAAGGTTCCAAAGACTACAAGTAGGTGAACCTACTAAAGAAACTGCCATTAAAATTTTAAAGGGCGTGAAGCAGTACTACGAAAATTTCCATAAATGTACAATTACAGACGAGGCGTGTGAAGATGCAGTTGATTATTCGACTAAATTCATTGCAGATAAAAAACTGCCAGACAAGGCAATTGATGTGTTAGATGTTGCCTGTGCTAGGTTGCGATTGAACGGAGTGAAAGATGGTAAGATAGACCATGACGAGATAATACACGAGATTAGTGTAATGACTGGCATAAGCATAGAACAGTTGTCTCAAAAACAAGCGAGTAATTTAAAAACACTAGAAGAAAAAATGAAATTGCAGGTGTTTGGACAAGACAAAGCAATTAACACTATCACTGATAAGATATTGGTTGCAAGGGCAGGACTAAAAAGTTTGACCAAACCAGTGGGGTCATTCCTGTTTTTGGGACCAACAGGGTGTGGTAAGACTGAGACTGCTAGACAACTTGCAAAGACATTAGGAGTTGAATTGATCAGATTTGACATGTCAGAGTATCAAGAGAAACATTCTATTGCCAAACTTATTGGATCGCCACCTGGTTACGTTGGATATGAAGATTCAAACATGGGTGGTGGTATGTTTATTAACGAAGTTGAAAAAAATCCACACGCAGTTGTTTTATTCGATGAAGTAGAGAAAGCACATAGAGATGTGTCAAACATGCTACTACAAGTGATGGATTATGGTACCGTAACTGGATCTAACGGTAAAAAAGCAGACTGTAGAAACATTACCCTAATAATGACATCTAACCTAGGTGCAGAAGAAAATGAAAGAAACAACATAGGCTTTGGCAAAAGTGAAAGAACAGGCGAGGACGACAAAGCACTTAAGAAATTTTTCCCACCTGAGTTCAGAAACAGACTAGACGCAGTAATTAAATTTGATAAACTAGGCAAAGACACCATGAAGTCTGTAGTCAAGAAGTTCTTGCTCGAACTTAACACAATGACTATTGAGAAAGATGTTGAAGTCAATGCCACAGACAAAGCAATCGAGTTTTTAATGAAGAAGGGCTTCGATTCTAAACTAGGCGCAAGACCCTTACAACGTGTGATCGATGATGAGATTAAAAAACCTTTATCTAAAATGATGTTGTTCGGTGAACTTACGGAAGGCGGAATGGTCGAAGTTGGACTTACAGATGACATTGTTCCAAAGTTGACAGTAAATTTCAAGGCCAAGAAAGCATCTAAAATAATGGAGCCAGAAAAAACTAAAATGTCTGATGAGAAAAAACCACAATAAATTATACTACGGGCGGTATAGAAACAAAACTGTATTTAAAATGCCAGGCAGTTTAATTTTTTACCCTACAACCGACGAACATTTGAAACAAATAAAACAAAGGCATCCTAACGTGCCTAATATTAATTTCTTGGCAGATTTCATTATTAAAAACAGGAAAAAAATGAAATTCAGATTCCAAGATAGAAGATCAATGTTCTATACAGATAAAAAGTTAACCCAGCAATTAATTGACAATCTGTGGGACTTTTGGATAGAGTCCGAAACTGTAGATCCAAAACATGGAAAACTTGGTGAAAACATTGTTGGTTGTACAAGACTACCGCATGGCAAGTATAAGTATCAGGTATACATAAAGAAGGACGCACAACTGCTGATCACAAACGCACAAAAATCAAGCCTCAGAGAGTTTTTAGAAAGAAACGTGGACAACTGTCTGGTCACTAACTATAACATTTTAGATTATCTAGAGGACAAATCTTCATACTGCTATGGCGGATATTTTTATGTCAAAGAAGAAAAATTTCTTAGTCCAATTTACATGATGGCACAACAGGCAATAGACAAAGTAATACAATTTAGAAAGGTTAAAAATGGAAGCAATAAAAAAATTACGAGATAAGAAAATATTCAACGATCAAAGCATAATTGAAAGCATGATACAGAAAAATTGGATGGGCTCACCTGTGATCAAGAGAAGTCTTCTAAGGGTAAAGAAAGTGGATGATGATCACTGTGTCTGTGAAGAACTGGGTGAAGCGGACGGAAAGGCTTATAAAATTAGATACATTAACATATTGACCGTTGACGGACAAGAGCCAAACGAGCTTGCCGCAGTGTATGGACTTGGTCCAAAAACCGCAAGATTCAAAAGGAAAAATACTGAATAAATAACAACGATGGCACAGAAAAGCGACATAATATTAGCGTCAAAATCGCACCTAGCAAACGTCACTGGAACAGATATCAGTTTCACAGCCACAGGCACTGAATACAAAATATCATCTACCAGTACAAGTTTGGCAGGTTTTAATGTGCGAGATTTGATCACAGTGACAGGCTCTTCTAGTAACAACAGCACTTTCACGGTTAAGTCAGAAGTGTCTGCAAACGAGTTGATTGTCGAGGAAGTGGTTACAACAGAAACTTCCGATGGTTCTACTACCACCACCCTAGACCACACAGGATTTGTAAGTGCCAAAGTCAAGGGAGATGGTTACTACAACAAACCTGACGGTGTTCACACAGTAGCATACCAAGTAGACAGCACAATGGCAGGATCCATCAAGATGCAGGGATCACTTGCCACAACGCCAACAGAAGATGATTACTTCGACATTACTGGCACGACATTTACCGCAGACCAAAGCACACTGATTTCGACTGCAAACTTCACAGGAAATTTTGTGTGGATCAGAGCAAAGGCCACATCAGTCACTGCAGGTACAATAAGTTCCATATTAGTTAACTCTTAAGCCAGATCAACTTGGTTGACACATACCTAATCTGTAGTACAATTAGTGTATGACAGACAAAGACTTAGAACAGATACAGACAGTAAATGTAGACATCACAGCAGAGTCGATCGACGCCCATGTGATTTGCCTTAGAAGGAATGGATACAAAGTTCTGAAGAGATCATCCGTCTACACACACTATCTATTATCATTTTTGATTGGTGCGTTTGCAATCGCAACATTTATTCAATAATGTGCAAGTGTCTAAAAGTATAATAATTAAATAAAATGGATAATGTATTAGACAAAAAACTGAGTCAATCCTATGAAGCAGGATTCACTACAAATGTCGAGTCAGAGACTTTGCCACCAGGATTAGACGAAGAAACAGTAAGGAAAATTAGCAAAATTAAAAATGAACCGGAATGGTTATTGAATTTCCGATTAAAGGCGTACAACCGATGGAAAATTTTGAAAAAACCTGACTGGGCTAATCTCCAAATAGAGCCTATCGATTATCAATCAATAAGTTACTATTCCGCTCCAAAAAAAGGGCCTGCAAGTTATGATGAGGTTGATCCAGAAATAAAAAAAGATTTTGAAAGGTTAGGTATTCCTTTGAATGAAAGAGCCGCATTGGCCGGAGTGGCCGTTGATGCAGTATTTGATTCGGTCAGTGTTGCAACTACGTACAAAAAGGATCTTGAGAAAAAAGGGATAATTTTTTGCAGTTTCAGTGAAGCGGTGCAGAACCACCCCGACCTCGTAAAGAAATATCTTGGATCTGTCATTCCGATAAGTGATCATTCTTTTGCGGCCTTGAACTCCGCTGTCTTCACAGATGGCTCTTTTGTTTATATCCCACCCAACACAAGATGTCCTATGGAACTTTCTACATATTTTAGGATAAACGCGGCCAACACAGGGCAGTTTGAACGGACTTTGATTATTGCAGACAAAGGCAGTTACGTCAGTTATTTAGAAGGGTGTACTGCTCCAATGAGAGACGAGAATCAATTACATGCGGCGAATGTAGAGTTGGTTGCATTGGACGATGCAGAAATAAAGTATTCAACAATACAGAACTGGTACCCAGGTGATTCAGAAACAGGCAAGGGCGGCATATACAACTTCGTAACAAAACGTGGGAAGTGCATAGGACGAAATTCAAAAATAACCTGGACACAGTTTGAAACAGGCTCACGATTGACTTGGAAGTACCCTAGTTGTGTATTAATTGGTGATAATAGTGTTGGCGAGTTTTACTCGGTGGCGTTGACTAACGGTATGCAACAAGCGGACACAGGCACAAAAATGATACACATAGGAAAAAACACAAAAAGCACAATCATATCAAAAGGTATAAGTGCTGGAAAAAGTCACAACACATATAGAGGCATGGTTAAAATAATGCCAAGGGCTGATAACGCCGCCAACTACACTCAATGTGACTCTCTGATGATGGGTAGTAAATGTGCGGCGTCAACTGTGCCCATCATAACAAATCGAAATAAATCTAGCACTGTAAACCACGAAGCCACAACAAGTAAATTAGACGAGGAGCAGTTGTTCTATGCAATGCAGAGAGGCATCAATGAGGAGGACAGTGTCAACATGATTGTATCCGGCTTCTGCAAAGACGTGTTCCAAAAATTACCGCTAGAGTTCGCGGTTGAGGCCAACAAACTTTTAGAAGTCAGTATGGAAGGATCAGTAGGATAATGGAAACAATAACGATAAAATGCACCAACAATGACCGAACAAAGCAGGCGGAAGTACTGCAACGTAACGACAAGTACATGAAGGTTCAAGTGCCTGGCACTCAGATATTCATTGAATTGTTCAGGCACGATGTAAATATTCCCTATACAGGACATACTGCAGGACTTGAATTCGAATGGCAACCGAAAAATTAAAATTTAAACTAGTGCTACACGCAACAATGTGGAACAAACCACCACATGTCGAAATAAAGTTAAATGATAAAAGTTTTTATTCCGGTGACATAACCGGCACAGAAGATAAGCCTGATGTTATAGAGTTCGAACACGAACTGAACGAGGGAGAACATTACAGTCTAGAAATACACAGATCTGGGAAAGGTCGAAATGAGACAGTCATCAATGAAAAGGGTGACATTTTGAATGACCAACTGCTTAATATTAAGAGTATAGAAATCGATGAGATAGACATCGGTGGACTTGTATATGAGGGTGTTTACGAGCCAACGTATGCTGAACCATGGGCAACACAACAGAAAGAAGCAGGTTTTGAGTTACAAAAGACAATGAAAAATGTAACAAGCATGGGACACAACGGGGTCTGGAGGTTCAAGTTTAAATCGCCATTTTACATGTGGCTTCTCGAGAACCTTTATTAATATAAATATGCTTACATGAGAGCATCACAATTTATCAAAGAAGGAATAGACTCAGACGCAGTAAACGAGCTGGATACCTACATAATGAACAATGAGGAACTGTATCGTAGACGTTTCATGCCAATAATCTCAAACATCAAAAGAAAACTGTCAAAGGATGTGTATGATCACGAAAAAGCACAGAAGTTATGGATGTATTTGGTAGATGACGCCGCGAAAGAATATGTAAAGGAATTTGGTTCACAACAAGATGATGTCAGCAACATGTTTCCAAAGGAAACAAGAATGCAAGTTGCAAGGAATATCTCAGACAGAGAATTAGAAAATATCAAACAAGGCGAATACGATGCACCTCCGGGAACTGTTTCTTAGAGAGGACGATCGAGCAACCGCAGTTTTTGCCTTTGGCCGATTCAATCCTCCCACAATAGGACACCAAAAATTATTACAAAAAGTCATTGCAATGACCAAACAGGTCAATGGCAAGGGTTACATATTCCTTTCACAGAAACAAAACAACAAAACAGATCCGTTGAATTTCAAAGAGAAGCAGGACTATCTGAAAATGTTCTATCCTCAACTAGCAATAGGTGATGCTGGAGTAAAAACAATCATACAAGCACTGCAAAAAATACAGGCAGAAGGTAGGACAAGAATTGTCATGGTCGCGGGTTCAGACAGAGTTGAAGAATTTGCAAAATTATTGAATCAATACAACGGTAAACCAGACAAAGCAGGCAATGATCTATACAAGTTTGATTCCATAGATGTTGTCAGTGCTGGTGAAAGAGATCCGGATCAAGAGGGTGCTTCCGGAGCCTCGGCTTCCAAGGCAAGAGAACTGGCGGCCAAAGGTCAGGAGCATGAATTTTCCAAAATTATCATGGGCGGAAACACTGGTAAAAAGTTATATGACATTATCCAGGACAGACTTGGTAAGCAGATTGACGAAAACAACAAGAAGTTGTATAATGAAAACATGGAAGACGCAAAACCAACTGTATATCTTGACATGGATGGAGTCCTGGCAGACTTCTTTGGTGGGGTGGAAAAGATGTACGGTGTTGAACATTGGAAACAACTGACCAACGACAAGACAAAAGATCTCAAGAAGGAAGTGATTGACAGGATCACAGGCACTGACTTTTTTGCCACGTTGCCTAAATTTCCTGCCGCAGACGAATTGATCAACATGGTTAAAAAGTTCACAGGGGGAAAATTCAGCATAAACACATCACCACTGCGAGGCGACCACGAGAATTCAGGAAAATACAAAAAAGTTTGGATATCAAACAACATCGAACAGCCTGACGAGATTATAGTAACAGGACGAAAGGAATCATATGCCAAAGACAAAGGCACAGGCACTCCTAATATATTGATAGACGACAGACCTATCAACATACAAAAGTGGCAGGCGGCAGGTGGCTATGGTATTCTTTATCAAGCAAACAGAGATTCACTGGACAAAGTGAAGAAAGGACTAGAAGGATATGCCAAAGTTTAGCGGAATAAACAGACCATACGTGGCAGGAGACATCGAAAAAACTCCACAGGAAAAACAGAGAGAACTGGATGATAAGATGAAAGCATTCTTGGCCAAGGGTGGTAAGGTAGAGAAAGTCAAAGCACACAAACCCACAAAGCAACAATTGAAAGATTGGACAATCTAGTGGACGAACTGGAAAGAATCAAGCAATTAGCAGGTGTGGATAAGCCGCAAGAGTCTTCTATGGGAGAAAACCTTTCATATACAGGCACCGAGAAGTCCCAATATCAGAGAAAACACAACATCAAACCGGGTACAGACGAGTGGTTCCAGTTATGGTTCTCAAGACCAAAACTCACTGGTGCAAACCCAATGCCTAAAAACAAATAAATACTCGCAATATGCGAGCCATTGAATTCACAGAAACAAAATGCCCTCGAACAAGAGCAAAAGAATGTTCTTGTAGCAAGGTAAAAAGCATCACAGAAGCAGAGCAAACCACTGTGGCACAGTGTATGCTCGAGCATTCAGATACAGTAAAAGGTACTATCCTGCTTATGCAGGCGCCAGGAACGCCAACACTCATCAGAGGGACGATTACAGGATTAGAACCTGGCCTACACGGCTTCCACATACACGAGTTCGGTGACATGAGTGAAGGCTGTAAGTCAATGGGCGGACACTATAACCCAGATGGTGTTGACCATGGTGACATTGAAAAGGGACATGTGGGTGATCTAGGAAACGTTTTAGCAGACGAATCTGGCGTAGCAGAATTCAGTATCACAGCGAAACGTGTTGATCTGCTTGGAGAACGTTCTGTGATAGGAAGAGGTCTAGTAATACATGAAGACGAGGATGACCTAGGCAAAGGTGGAGATGCAGAGAGCCTTAAGACAGGCAACGCAGGTGAAAGATTGGCCTGTGGTGTTATTGTTACAAGGGCAGAAGAGATTAAAGAAGCACATGGTGGCGAACACAGCACAACTGGCAGAAGCATGACCAAAAGCGAAAAAGGCAAAAGGGAAAAAATTGTTAAGGGCATGAAGAAAGACAAAGCAGGATTCAAGAAGAGATATGG
>CEOF01023737.1_pt1 | contig 10659 bp, 9 predicted proteins | sample 361311 | NCBI WGS metagenome assembly CEOF01 (sample SAMEA2619667, study PRJEB7988) | marine metagenome | biome: marine biome (ENVO:00000447); feature: surface water layer (ENVO:00002042); material: "saline water (ENVO:00002010), including plankton (ENVO:xxxxxxxx)" | depth 5 m
AGACATTGCTTTTGATACATTTCAAATTACTAATAGTTCTGGTACGACGACAGATATTTTTCCTACCTCTTCATCGACAGCATTTAAAGGTCAGAGCGTTGGTCGAACATATTCATCTCTTGCCAACTGTGTAAGTGATTGGGATAATGGAAATATAACTTTAAATACGATAAATACCACAGTCTACTCCAATGGTCCTTGGAATTTCAGAACAGGTACTACACCATCAGCGAGTGGCAACTACTACCGAACGGGTCCAAGTGGTGGAAGTAGTAGTAACACTTCCTCTACTTATTACATTATGTGTGAAACATCAAATAATAGTGGTTCTAATATGTATAGTAGTGGTAGATATGCTTTTTTCACAACTACATCCACATTCGCATTATAATTTTTAACAAATATACATTATCATGATTCTATCAATTAAACATTAAAATTATGTCTGCTAATGATGTTTACTTAGGTAATCCTAATTTAAAAAAAGCAAATACTCAAATAGAATTTACGGAAGATAATATCCGTGAATTTTTGAAATGTAAAGCAGATCCGATATATTTTACCAGAAAATATATAAAAATTGTCTCTCTTGATGAAGGACTAGTTCCTTTTGATATGTATGATTTTCAAGAGAAGTTGATTAAAAGATTTCATGAAAATAGATTTAATATATGTAAAATGCCTCGTCAGACAGGTAAATCTACAACTTGTATTTCATATCTTTTGCACTATGCAGTTTTTAATGATAATGTAAATATTGCTGTTCTGGCAAACAAAGCATCCACGGCTAGAGATTTACTTGGTAGATTACAACTCGCATATGAAAATTTACCTACATGGATGCAACAAGGTATAATATCTTGGAACAAAGGTTCTTTAGAATTGGAGAACGGTTCTAAGATATCAGCAAACTCCACCTCATCATCTGCTGTTCGTGGTGGATCTTATAATGTAATATTCCTTGATGAGTTTGCATTCATTCCAAATCATATTGCCGATGATTTCTTTGCATCAGTTTATCCTACGATTACATCTGGACAATCAACCAAAGTTATTATAGTTTCAACCCCAAGGGGTATGAATCATTTCTATCGCATGTGGCACGATAGTGAAAGGGGTAAAAATGAATATGTTCCCACTGATGTTCATTGGTCTGAAGTTCCTGGTAGAGATGCTGTATGGAAAGAACAAACAATTGCAAATACATCAGAACAACAATTTAAAATTGAGTTTGAGTGTGAATTTTTAGGATCCGTTAATACTCTTATTAGTCCATCAAAACTCAAAAATTTGGTATATGAAAATCCAATTCAACGAAATGCTGGTCTTGATATTTACGAAAATCCAGTTAAAGACCATAATTATATAATTACGGTTGATGTTGCACGAGGACTTGGTAATGATTATTCGGCATTTATAGTTTTTGATACAACAGAGTTTCCATACAAGATCGTAGCAAAATATAGAAACAACGAGATAAAACCTATGTTGTATCCAAATATTATTCATGATATTGCTAAGGCGTATAATCAGGCATTTTTATTAATAGAGGTTAATGATATTGGTGATCAGGTTGCAAGTATTCTTCAATACGATTTAGAATATGATAATATTCTTATGGCTACAATGAGGGGAAGAAATGGTCAAGTAGTAGGTCAAGGATTTTCTGGTAAAAAAACTCAGCTGGGTGTAAGAATGACATCTGCTGTTAAAAAATTAGGATGTTCTAATTTAAAAACTCTATTAGAGGATGATAAAATATTGACTTGTGATTATGATATCATATCCGAATTAACCACATTTTCACAAAAACATAATTCATTTGAGGCAGAAGAAGGATGTAATGATGATTTGGCAATGTGCTTAGTTATATTTGCTTGGTTAGTCGCACAGGATTATTTCAAAGAGATGACTGACCAAGATGTAAGAAAGAGAATATATGAAGAACAAAAAAATGCTATAGAACAAGACATGGCACCTTTTGGTTTTATTTCAGATGGATTTGATGATATGGATAGTTTTGTTGATAAGGATGGGGATAGATGGCATACAGATGAATATGGAGATCGTTCTTATATGTGGGACTATCGATGAAAAAATGCATGTAAATAAAGGAAATAATAAATATTTCTAGAATAAATTTGGATTGCGAGAGTAAATTAAGATGCCTTTAAACCTAGCGTCTCCTGGAATTCTGGTAAGGGAAGTTGACCTAACCATAGGAAGGGTGGATCCCACAACAGATAAAATTGGTGGAATTGTAGGGCCTTTTTCACAAGGCCCAGTAGCAGAACCTACACTTATTGCCAACGAAAATGATTTGCTTAATACATTTGGGCAACCATATGATGTAGATAAACACTATGAAACATGGTATAGTGCATCATCATACTTAGCATATGGTGGGCAATTAAATGTTGTCAGAGCAGATGATAGTGGTTTAAAAAATGGATTTGTTGGAGAGGCTGCGAATGTAAAAATTAAGAGTGTCGAACATTATGAAGAATTGGGATATGATACTAATGTTTTTTCAACAGTAACCGTTGCTGCAAAAAATCCAGGAACTTGGGCAAATGGAATTAAAATTGGAATTATTGATGGTTCAGCAGATCAAATATTAGATGGAGTAGATGTTGCAAGTCCAGAAGCTAAAGCAGCGATTGCCGTTGGTTATGGAGTAACTCAAGCAGTTCCAGATGGTACTGTTGTTTCAAAAACTGGAGTTGGTGCTGGATCAACAGAATTAATAGATGGTCACTTTAAAGGTATTGTAACTAAAGTAGGTACTACTACTATAGATGTCAAATTTCTTAGTCATGTATCCTCTGCAGGAACCGAAACTCAAAAAGATTATAATAGCATTTACAAATTTAGTTCCACTGGAAGTGTTGCTATTCATACTAATGGTTTTGCAGCATCATATGCTTCAACATCTTATACATCTTCCAAAGATTGGTTTGATCAACAAGAACTTGAAATTTCTACTGCAACTAGTGGAGCTGCATCAACCACTTATAACACTGTAAAATGGAATACATTATCTGAGAAACCAGGAACCTCTGATTATGCGAGTGCTAGAGGTGCTAGATTTGATGAAGTTCATGTAGTTATAATTGATGCTAAAGGAACAATTTCTGGTAATGCAGGAACAATTCTTGAAAAACATTTAAATCTTTCAAAAGCAAAAGACGCAGAATTCTCTGTAGGTTCTCCTTCTTATTGGAGAAAATATCTTCAAACTGGTTCTGGGTATATTTTTGGTTTAAGTGAACCAGCAGGAGTTGTAACCACTGGATATAGCGGTGCATTTACACTTGATGGTGATGGTGGATGGGATCAAGATGCAGAAGGAGTTATCTTTAATAGTATTGGTACATTGAATTCTGAATTAGCAGGTGGTTTAAATTATGGTGGAAAGACAGATCTTACCACTACAGGAGCACTTGATTCTGGACTGGATGATATTGTTGGTGTTAATGGATATGGTTTATTTGAAAATGATACTGTAGTAGATGTAGATTTTCTTATTCAAGGATCTTCTAAAGGTGGAGAAAATGAAACAAGAGCACTTGCTACTAAATTAATTGCTATTGCTGAGAAGAGAAAGGATGCGATTGCATTCATATCTCCTTATAGAGCAGCAATGATATCTGATACATCAGATCAAAGTGCTGCCACTATTTTAGATGATGATACAATTACTGATAATGTAATTAATTTCTTTGACCCAATAACATCTTCTTCATATGCGGTATTTGATACTGGATATAAGTATATGTTTGATAGATTTACTAATACATTCAGATACATTCCACTCAACGCTGATGTTGCTGGAACTTGTGCTAGAACTGATATCAATCAATTCCCTTGGTTTTCACCTGCAGGTACGACAAGGGGTGCAATTCTTAATGCTGTTAAATTAGCATACAACCCAACTAAATTACAAAGAGATCGTCTTTATTCCTCAAGAATAAATCCTGTCGTTTTCCAACCTGGAGCAGGAATAATCTTATTTGGTGATAAGACTGGATTTGCTAAGGCATCTGCCTTTGATAGAATTAACGTTCGTAGATTGTTTATTTTCCTTGAAGATGCAATTTCTGCTGCTGCAAGAGATCAACTCTTTGAGTTTAACGATGAGATTACAAGGACAAACTTTGTAAACATTGTTGAACCATTCCTACGTGATGTTCAGGCTAAACGAGGAATTACAGATTATGTGGTTATTTGTGATGAAACCAATAACACTGGTGCTGTGATTGATGCAAATGAATTTATTGCAGATATATACATTAAGCCTGCAAGATCAATTAACTTCATTGGTCTAACATTCGTTGCCACTAGAACTGGCGTTTCATTTGAAGAAGTAATCGGTAGCGTTTAAGTAATTAAGAGGTTTAAAGACAATGCCAAGTAGAGTTCAACAGAACAGTATTCCACTAAGAAAAATTAGTGATTTTAAGAGTAGATTAATCGGTGGTGGTGCTAGACCTAACCTATTTGAAGTAGAGTTAGCATTTCCAGATGCGGTTGCAGTAGACAGTGAAGTTTTGGCAAAAGCTAGAATTTTAGTTAAAGCAGCAGCACTTCCAGCATCATCGATTGCTCCTATTGAAATTCCATTTAGAGGTAGGATATTAAAAATTGCTGGAGATAGAACATTTGAAACATGGACTATTACAGTAATTAATGATACTGATTTCATAATTCGTTCAGCTTTTGAAAAGTGGATGAACACTATCAACAAATTGGATGATGCCACAGGTATAACTAACCCTGCTGATTATCAAAAAGATGCCATAGTTCATCAATTAGATCGTGATGGAGGTGTTCTTAGATCTTATAAGTTCTGGGATATTTTTCCAACTAATATTTCTGCTATTGATATGAGTTATGAAACAACTGATACCTTAGAAGAATTCACTGTAGAAATGCAAGTTCATTGGTGGGAAGCATTTAAAGGAACCAGTTCTTCAGCTGGTGGTGAAAATATACGATAAATAGTGCTATAATAGTAGTAAAACAATTATACAATGGCAAGACTTTTTGGATTTTCAATTGGTGACAAGGAAAAAAAATCCCCTTCTGTGATATCTCCAGTTCCTCAAAATAATGAGGACGGGGTTGATAATTATATTAGTAGTGGATTTTATGGTTCCTATGTTGATATAGAAGGTGTTTATAGAACCGAATTTGATTTAATAAAACGATATCGTGAGATGGCATTACATCCAGAGTGTGATGGTGCCATTGAAGATGTTATTAATGAAGCAATTGTTAGTGATCTGTATGATTCTCCAATAGAAATTGAATTATCAAATCTAAATGCTAGTGATAAATTAAAAAAAGTAATTAGAGAAGAGTTTAAAAATATAAAAGAAATATTAGATTTTGATAAAAAATCTCATGAGATACTGAGAAATTGGTATGTTGATGGTAGGATATATTATCTAAAAGTAATTGATATGAAAAAACCCCAAGAGGGGATTAAGGATCTAAGATATATTGATCCTATGAAAATGAAATATGTTCGTCAAGAAAAGAAGAAATCTAAATCTCAACAAGTCTTAGATATGAACAGAGGTTCTGATAGTGCTGCGAAGTATGTAGAACCAGAAATAGAAGAATATTTTATTTACACACAAAAACCAAGTTATCCATCAGGAATGATAACTGGTAGTGGTGGAAATAAAGGTGTTAAAATTGCAAAAGATTCTATCACTTATGTAACCTCTGGTCTTGTAGATAGAAATAAAGGAACAGTTCTTTCATATCTTCATAAAGCAATTAAGGCACTTAATCAACTTCGTATGATTGAGGATAGTCTTGTTATTTACAGATTATCAAGAGCACCAGAAAGAAGAATATTTTATATTGATGTTGGTAATCTACCAAAAGTAAAGGCAGAGCAGTACCTTAGAGAGGTAATGAGTCGTTATAGAAATAAACTAGTATACGATGCTAATACTGGTGAAGTTAGAGATGACAGAAAGTTCATGTCTATGATGGAAGATTTTTGGTTACCAAGAAGAGAAGGTGGAAGAGGAACTGAAATTACAACATTACCTGGTGGACAAAACCTTGGGGAACTTTCTGATATTGAGTATTTTCAAAAGAAACTTTATAGAGCACTTGGTGTTCCCGAATCAAGAATTGCTGCAGAAGGTGGATTTAATTTAGGACGTTCATCAGAAATTTTAAGAGATGAACTTAAATTTTCTAAGTTTGTAGGACGTTTAAGAAAACGTTTTGCACACATGTTTACAGATATGCTTAAGACACAATTAATTCTTAAGAATATTGTTACTCCAGAAGATTGGGAAGTAATTAGTGAACATATCCAATATGATTTCTTATATGATAATCAATTTGCAGAATTAAAACAAACTGAAATGTTAAATGAGCGTCTAGGCTCACTTGCAACCATTGAACCATATATTGGAAAATTTTATTCTAATGAATGGGTTCGTAGAAATGTTCTTCGTCAAACTGATAGTGAAATGGTGGAAATGGATGAACAAATCGAACAGGAAATTAAAGATGGTATTATACCAGATCCAGATGCAATTGATCCTATAACTGGTGAACCATTACCAGCAGAAGGAGAAATGGATACACTGGGAGATGTTCCATTAGAAACAGATGGTGCCATTACTAATGGGCAGTTAGGAAAGGACACTAAAAAAGCAGAAATCTAAAAATGAAAATACTATCTCAAGAAGTTAATTTAGGAATCGGAACTACCAACGTAAGTAAATCTACCGTTGTAAGAATTTATAATAGTAGTTCTGATGTTGGTATTGTAACCACAAAAAATTCTAGTGATTCTGTTATTGGTAGTTTAACAATTCCAGGAAGTCAAGTTTTATATGCTCAAAAGAATGCAACAGATACTCTGACTGGATCCTCTGTAATAAAAGTTGCAAAGACTGCTTATAGTTCAGTAATGCAGTATGCATCATGGGGTGGTGGTTATACTGATGGAGAAATTCATACTACTAATTTAGCATATCATTTGGATGCTAACAACAATAGTTCTTATGGTGGTAGTGGAACTACATGGACAGACTTAGTTGCTGGATCAAATAATGCCACGATAAATGGTGCAACATACACTGAAGGAACAGGAGATCAAGGTTACTACTTTGATTTTGACGGCACAAATGATTATGTTGAGATAGGTACTCCAATTGTAAGTGGAACAGACTTTACACTTGAACTATGGTGTAGAAATGATGCTGCAACCATGCCATCTACCGAAACTGCTTTTACAACTGAGGGTGCTTCTGCTGATACAACTGATTTGGTTCGATATGATGGTAACAAGTGGACAGTTAAAGGTACTTCCTTTTTATATGCTCGAAGCTATACGGTACATGTTCCCCAAGGGCAAGAATGGAATCAAATAGTGGCAGTAGTGTATGCTAATGGTGGGAATTCGAGTGACATACGACTAAAAATTTATTTAAACGGTGAATTATCTAATACTATGTCAAGTCTTAAAAATGGTGGATATGCTGCAGGTAATGCAAATATTCTTGGTCGTCAGACACCTAGTTCAGGTTTTTGGGATGGTCAAATATCAATTTTCAGATATTATAATGCAGCATTAACAGACGCAAATGTTCTAACAAATTATGATGCACATAAAGGAAGATACGGACTTTCATAAATAAAGAATAGAAATATATTAATTTTTCATGGAAGAACTTGTTAATTTGATAGCTAATGATGCATCCGCAGCTGAAATTAGTGATGGTATTAAAAATACATTATTTACAAAAGCAGCATCAAAAATTGATGCCCAAAAACCAAATATAGCACTTTCTATGTTTGATGCTGGTGCTTCAAACGAAGAACCAGAAACTGATATTGAGGAACCAGAGGAAGAAACAACAGAGGAGGAATAATGCCTAATAGAACACAAGTTTTAGGAGCTGAGATAGCATTACCAACTACGACTGGTACTGCTACTAGTTTTAGTGAAGCATCTGTTGTTAGACTAGTTAATACAGATTCTAGTGCTCATGTTATTAGTGTCGTAGAAACTGCTAGTGGAAGTGGTATTGGTTCATTTACAATGCCAGCAACTTCGGTTGAATTTTTAGAAAAAGGTTATACACAATGTGTATTCTCAAGCAATGCAGCAATTAAAGGATCTAAAGTAGGATTTACCGATTAAAACAATGAAACTTATTACAGAAGAAATTTCAAGCGTTAAGTTTATCACCGAAGGAAAAGGTGCTAAAAAGAAAATGTATATTGAAGGTGTTTTCCTACAAGGAGATCTCAAAAATCGTAATGGTAGAATGTACCCAGTAGCAACTCTTGCAAGAGAAGTTGGAAGGTATACTGAATCCTTTATTGGTAAGGGTCGTGCTCTTGGAGAACTTGGTCATCCAGAAGGCCCAACTGTAAATCTTGATAGGGTTTCTCATAAAATTACTTCACTAAAACAAGAGGGAAATAATTTTATTGGTAAGGCACAATTACTTGAAACACCCATGGGTAAGATTGCAAAATCTTTAATCAATGAAGGTGTCACTCTTGGAGTATCTTCTCGTGGAGTTGGATCACTAAAAGAAGATCGAGATGGTTGTAAGGTTGTTGGTGAAGATTTTCAGTTAGCAACTGCTGCTGATATAGTAGCAGATCCTAGTGCACCAGATGCTTTTGTGAATGGTATTATGGAAGGAAAAGAATGGATTTGGGAAGGTGGTTCACTTCGTGAAGAACTTGTTGAAAAAACTCAAAAAACAATTAATACATTAGTTGATCAGAATAGATTAGAAGAACATAAGTTGGATTTATTTAATAATTTCCTCTTGAATCTTTAAGTTCTATAAATAAATACAGATTAAATTAAAAATATCTAAATGTCCGTTGGTACCGATTTACAAGAAATGGAAAACGTAGTAACTAAAAATGCTGCAGCTGGAGAACCAATGCCAAGTCTAACTGGGGTAACTCCTGGTCAAACTGGTGCTGTTGAAGATCTAGGCGGCCCTACTCCACAAAATTATAAAGCTGATGATAATTCAGCTAAATTAAATACACCTGGAAAAACTTTATCTCAAGTTAGAGATGTAGTTAACAAAAAAGCAGGTAAAGCAGATCCTGCACCTAGTGGTGTTAAGGAGGAAGAAGAAAAACCTGAAGATCAGGTTGTTTCTGAAGAGGAGACTACGGAAGAGGAGATCGTTGCCGAAGAAGAAACTACTGAAGAAGAAGTAGTTGCTGAAGAAGAGACTGCCGAAGATAAGATTGATGTCGAAGAAGATATCAATGCTCTTATTGCTGGTGAAAAACTTTCTGAAGAATTTCAAGAAAGGGCAAGAACAATTTTTGAAACTGCAATTAAGTCTAAAGTTTCAGAAATTAAAGAAGAACTTGAGAAGGAGTATGAGCAATCATTAACCGAACAGGTTGAGGCTATCAAGGAAGAAATTACTGATAGAACTGATGCTTATCTTGAGTACGTTGCTGATGAGTGGATTGAAGAAAATCAACTCGCAGTAGAACATGGACTTAAAACAGAAATGACCGAATCATTCTTAGTCGGAATGAAGAGTCTTTTTGAAAATCATTATGTAACAATCCCTGAAGAAAAATATGATGTTCTCAACAATATGGTTGAGAAATTAGATGAAATGGAAGATAAACTCAACGAGCAAATTAATAAAAATGTTGCTCTAACAAAGAGACTAGCGGAATCAACTTCCGATGTAATTCTTGCAGATATATCTGAAGGTCTTGCACTTTCCCAAAAGGAAAAACTTGCTTCTCTTGCTGAAAATGTTGAGTTTGATAGTGAACAATCCTATCGTGAGAAACTAGGAACATTAAGGGAATCTTATTTCCCAGCTAATCCTGGCACTCAGAGAGACAAGACAGAAACAATTTCAGAAGGTACGGCAGAGGCACCTAAGACAAATTCAAGTCTTATGGAAACCTACTTACAGACATTGGGAAGAGTCTCTAAAAAATAATTTTTAAATTATTGATCAAACTAAAACTTTTAAAGAGGTAATTTTAAATGCAAGCCCCTATTAATTCAGAGGCTCTGCAGGAGAAATGGGCACCCATCCTAGATCATGACGGTATGGGTGATATCAAAGATCACCATCGTAGATTGGTAACTGCTCAACTCCTGGAGAATCAAGAACAAGCACTCAGAGAGGAAAGAGAATTTCTTTCTGAAACACCAACTAACAGTACTACATCTGGTTCCAATCCAGGTTTAGGTGCTGCCACAACAGGTGCAATGCAAGGTTTCGACCCTGTACTAATTTCACTTATTCGTCGTTCAATGCCAAACTTGGTCGCATATGACCTTGCTGGTGTTCAACCAATGAGTGGTCCTACTGGACTTATTTTCGCAATGCGTTCACGCTTCACTTCAAATAGTGGCACAGAAACATTCTACAATGAAGTAGATTCTGCTTTCTCAGGACAGAATGAAGGTTTCGACCTTACTAGTGGTCAAACTCAAACAGCTGTTGGTTTAGGTACTACTGCACAGAGTGGTTCAAATCCTGGTGCTCTAGACGGTACATTCCCTGCTACTGCTGATGGTACTACCTACAACGTAGGTCAGGGTATGCGTACAGACGACGCTGAAGATCTAGGTACATCTGGTGATAACTTTAACGAGATGGC
>CEOF01203160.1_pt1 | contig 10656 bp, 1 predicted proteins | sample 361311 | NCBI WGS metagenome assembly CEOF01 (sample SAMEA2619667, study PRJEB7988) | marine metagenome | biome: marine biome (ENVO:00000447); feature: surface water layer (ENVO:00002042); material: "saline water (ENVO:00002010), including plankton (ENVO:xxxxxxxx)" | depth 5 m
GTGTCTTCAGCATCTCCTGATTTCCTCAAGAAATAGAAAGCCCCAGCTCCTCCTACTAGCAAAACAAATACTCCTCCAAGAATCATAATCATTCCTGAGCCTCCATCGTCATCAGAACCGCTTCCTCCTGAGCTAGTGGGCAGTGTACCTTCAACACTAATAGTAATATCCTTTGAGTCATCGGTCATAACATCTTGTGGCCCTAAATCAGGAACTACCGAGTCTCTATCAATCTTTATTTTCAAGTTGAGATCTCCATCATAGCTCTTAGGTACTGAGAAATCGAATGCAACTTCAACAGTATCTAACCCAGCAACTTCGAAATCAACACTGGACCTAGTAGAACCGGATTGCAAAAGTAGCAATTTTCCAGAAGCCGTAGCTTCTCCATCATTCGATATCGTGGTCCTGAAAGTAACAGCCTGTCCTTCTTTGATGTTTGTATCTGATGTTGTAAAGCTTATAACTGATAAAATAGGTGGAGTAGATACTCTGACAAAATTGGTATCGTCTGAAAAAGTTAACTCCTCAGAGTCCCAAACTTGATCGTTCGAACCTGTAGATATAACATCTTTGATTTGAACCTCTACCCTCCAATCTCCAGTAAAACCAGCTGCCCCCCCTGATAAGAAGCTGACAGATGGATAGTTGCCATTAAAAGTGATTGCAGTTTCTTGACCTGCAGGCAGATCTACTATTCCAAAATTATCAACCACTCCATCATAATTACCTTGTAAACTTTTACCGTTTTTAGTCAACTGCAGTTCAACGCTAGCCTGAACATCAAAAGATCCTTTGTTATCTACAAAAATCTTGGCATATGCAACTGAGCCATCACTTATGGATAATACTTCGTTACTGTCAGCATTAGGACTCTTGTCATCAACCCAAACTATCCTACTAATTGATAAATCAGGTAACTTCTTTACATTAACATCAATATTTTCTACTAGTAATACACCTTTTGAAGCGTCTTCAATAACAAGTAACAATGAATCATCAGAATCCATAGGAGTTAACTGTCCCGTGAAGATTTTGCTTTCGTCCACTTCTATTTTGGTTTGAGGAGTTTCAGATATCAAATTATCATCATCTTCCTCATTCCAGTACAGTCTAGCTACAATCTCTCCATATTTTTCACCTTCATTAGATAGTTCCAGCGACCAGTCAGATTCAACATTTTCTATTAGCATAGAGCCAAACTCTATTTCATATTCTATTTCTGGTGATGATTCAGTTACAGTAATTGAAGTCGAAACACTATCTTCGGAACCTTGGCTTTTATCACTTGGAGAAGAGCCAACAATGGTAACTTCAATTAGATGATTTCCAGAAGGTATATCATCCCAATTAGTGGAAACTGTTTGAGTAGTTCCTCCGGTTATTCCTTCGAAACTTTTGGATTTAATAACCGAACCGTCTTTTGTAAACTCTAAATCGGCACGAGCATCACCTTCACCGTTGTTAGTAATATCTACATAAATCATAACTGTATTACCTTCAATAAGATCTCCAGAAATGGACAAAGAATCTAAAGATAAGTCAGCATCTGTAGTTATTACTTCAAGTTCAGAGAATGTAATTCTTCCTGGCGTGTCCGCGTCAGCCACAATGTTAACTTCTGCAGTATCTCCATCCGTAAATTCAATTTCCTTGTTCAAAGCCTCAATTAATAAACTAGATTTAACCTCTAACTTAACGTCGTAATCCACATTTAGCTCGCTGAAACCGACTGTGCCTTTTGAATTACTTCCCACTTTCAAGAAAATTTCAGTCATCTCAACTCCATGTTCATCAACTACAGTATCACCGCTTTGCAGCTTTTCTTGAAGAATATCGTTCAAAGAGTCTGTAAGTGACTTAGAGGCTCCTGGAGAATCTAAAGTGTCGCTCCATGTTTGAGGAGAGTTTTCTCGATTTAACTCGCCAGCCCATTCCCAATTCTTTGAACCAGTTATCTTAACATAAGGATCTTCAGGGTAATCTTCACTTAGAGTTTTCCTAACAAAAATATTAGAGTCTGTACGATCGCCTCCGGAAACATCACTTTCCTCTGTAAAGGCAAAGAATGTTTTATCAGTTACCAAAACATCCATTCTGTGATATTTAACAGAAAGTGGGTCATCATCGTAATCTGTGACTCTAAACGATTCAGACCATGAGCCTCCATCATCTTGAGAAAAAGAAAAGTAGTAATCATATGAGCTATCTACGTAGTCTTGATAGCAAATATAAACAAATCCAGATCCACTCGAAATACTAGGCAGTAAGTATGACGTACTAGATTCTGTATCAATAAAGAGTTTTTCTTCGTCCCAGCTGTCTCCATTATCTATGGACACAGCACCTACTAAATCGTAGTCCGATGATGAGTCTCCATCATAGTTACCATTATCCGACCATGTAATGTATAATTTAACCCCATCCGAAGCAATGACTGGGCTGTAGGAATAAGCTGCGTTATCACCGACATTGATGTAAACTACCTCATCCCAGTCTTCACCATTGTCACTATTAGTGTATTGCACTGAGTCTCCAAATGCTGAGTTGGACCACACAATGTGAAACTTTCCTTCACTGTAAATCATTTCGGGCATATAATTTAGATTAGTGCTCAATCCATCAAGCAATTGTTCAGAGCCCCATGAATCTCCGTTTGTTCCTGATGATACTACGTAAATGTCACCGAAATCAACCCAAGCAATAACAACATCTGATCCGGAAGATTGTATAGTCGTTCCACCGGGAGATGATGCAGATCCAACACTACTTGGTTCACTCCATGTATTCCCATTATTGTTCGATTTAGTATAGTATATGTCGTATCCTCCATTATATGAGTCATAGTCAATCCAAGCTACATGAACGTAGTTTCCACTAGCTGCTACATCAACCCTTTGTTGCAAGAGATATGAAGTTCCATCTAATTCATTTTCTTCATCATTTTCAAATAAAGAGAGTACAGTGAGAGCGTCCCAAGACTCACCTTCGTCTATAGACCTAGAAAAAAAGATGTCCCCGTCCCTGTTAGCAGCGTCATTTCCATTTGGATTATCATCTTGATCGTAATCTCCATTATCCATGTATACTAAATAGATGTAATCACCTGAACTGGCAAGCGATGGTAGACCTGAATCTGATTCATAGTAATGTTCAGAAATATCTTCAAAATTTGACCAAGTCGACCCATCGTTAGAGCTTACGGAATAAACAATATCCTGATCTTCAGAAGCCCCACTCCCAGAATTTGTCTCTGACCAAACGACCAAAACTCTGTCACTGTTGGCAGATATCACAGGCGAAGCCCTAAATTCGTTTACATCGTTGTTATCAACACCATCGACATTTACAGGAGTATTCCATGTACCTCCAGAATTAGGACTTCTAGCGCATTCTACTTTTCGTGGCTGCTCATTTCCCAGCCTTAACCATGAAATGAAGAAATTCGAACTACCATCATTTGTTGATTCGACAAAAAGTATAGTTGTACCGTCTGCACTTCCTACTATGCTTTCAGTGGAGAAAGAGCTACCTGAATTTGCTGAATTTCTTGCTTTAACAATACTTTCTCCATTGTCATTACTTTCAATCCACGCAACAACTAGATTATTACTTTCCGATGTTAAGGATATTTCGCTGACAGAATTTAGGCCACTTAATGTATCTGGCGTTCCATATGATTGACCACTGTTAGTCGACCTACTAAATTCTGTTTTATAGATTGAGGCATCGCTATCGTATTGTTCCCATGAAACATAAACATTACTTCCACTGGAACTTATACGCGCTCCAATACTGGTCTCACTATCAGTTGCGGAAACCTGTATCTCATCGTCCCAACTTAGGCCGAAATCATCTGATTTTTGATAGAATACGTTATAGTAAGAATCTGACGATTCTTTAATGGAGGACCAAACTAAATGAATCGTACCGTCTTCTTCAACTGTAAAATCATAATCGTATATTAGGTAGTGCGAACTTCCTGGCTCGATATCAGAAGGTGTTGACCAAGTTTCTCCTTCATCAGTACTGTAAGTAGCTTCTATCGTTTCTCCTCCTAAATCTTTAATCCAAGCTGCAAATATACCATCTTCAATTGATTTAACTCTAGGAAAAGAATAGATTTCGCTTGAAACGCCGTCGTTAGTTTTTAGAGCAATTGTGTCTTCCCAACTTCCCCCTGTAAAGGCTCTGAATAATATCGCGTCAATGTTAGTATCTTGTTCATCAAGGTCGCCGTTATCACTCCAAACAACATAGTAGTCATCACCGAGCATTGATAAGCTTGGCGCTTGAGACGTAGAACCACCGTTTGTATCAGGTGATGCTCTAACATAATCGTCAAGATCACCAGAACCATATGGAAGACCAGAAATTTTAACACTTGAATCGGTTACGGTTGCATTAGAAGGAAATAGAATGGAAAGTTCAGATTCTCCTGAACTATCAAATTTTGCAGATGCACCTTTTGAGTCAGTGGTAAAACGTTCTTGATTTCCTAAGGAGCCATAGCCTGAACCGTCATATCTCCATTCGAAATTTCTTATACCAAGAGAAACACCTTCAGCAAAATTTCCATCACTGTCGGAAGAACCTTCAACGGTTAATGTTGCGTCAATTACCTCAGTCGAAGGATATTTTATACTGACAGAATTGTCAGAGTTCGAACCATCTAGTGTAACGCTCTGCTGTGATGAGCCGCCGCCACCCTTATAATATTCTTCAGAGGTTTCAGCAATTGCAAAAGTTGAACTGCTTAGCAAAAAAATTGTCAAAGCCAAAGCTATTATTCTGTTTTTAAACATAATGCTCAATTTGTTATAAGCTAGGACTTTAATATAGTTTCACCGTTAGAATATTATGACAATCCAACTACACATGGATTCACATGAAGGAACTTACACCAAGAAATTTACTGCTAAAGTTAAAGCTTCTTTTCCCGGGATAGTGGAATTAGACAAAACTGCATTCTATCACCTCGGTGGTGGGCAACCCGCAGATAATGGTAAGATAATTTGGGATGGAGGGGAAGCTACTGTTAAAGATGTTCGAAAGAAAAATAGAATCAGACATTTCATTGACGGAGACTCTCCTGAGATTGGCACTTTAATCGAAGGAGAACTTGATTGGGAAAGAAGGTATTCGCATATGAGAATGCACAGCTCTCAACATTTAGTTTCAGCTGTCGTTAATGAAATACACGGATCAGATACTGTAGGTAATCAGATTGGTAGTAGTAAGTCGAGAATTGATTTCAAACCACTTAGTGTTGATAATGAACAAATGGAAGAAATACAAAACTTGGTAAATGATTACATAAAAGAAGATTTAAAGATTAATATATCAGAAGAATTAAGAGAAAACTTAGAAAATAATTCTGAAATCAGATCTAGCATGTCTAGTGGTCTCTGGAAAATGCTTCCGTCTAGCGTTAAGAAACTTAGAGTAATCACAATCGGAGATGTAGATGTATGTCCTTGTGCGGGAACTCATGTTAGAAGCCTTAAAGAAATTGGAGAATTAAAATTTACCAACAAGAAGAATAAAGGCTCGCAGAAGCTAAGATTGACTTATGAGCTAAATGATTTCTAGCAGAGAATTAGCAACACTTTTACGGCCTTTCTGTTCGTAATTCATTTTAATTTCTAGAGGGCTTGCACCGGCAACTTTCATTTGGAATTTTACCTGGAAAGCAACCTCATTGTAGGAATCTATGTCACCTACTATGAATGTATTATCTGTAAACGAATAAAACACATCAGGCTCAATTCCAATAAGACTTAGATTCGAACTATTATATTCAGGTACAAGTTTACAATTCTTGATGCCACCAGCAGAATAATTACTCATATGAACTTGTAATTCAATAACATCACCAATTTTTTCATAGCTGGTCGTTAAAACAATTTCTTTTTCAGAAAAATAATTATCGACCATTTCTTTAGTTGATTGTTTTGTTTCATCGATTATAGGCTGTAAATAATGCTCAGTGTGAAGTATTGTTTCGGAATCTCCATTCCAATTACCCATTGTTGGATTAACATTTTCAATATTTCTTACTGCATTGATTAGTTTACCTTTGAAAAATTTATCTACCTCACCGTAAATTACTGCAGCCAAATAGGAATTAGTGCCTCTTTGCAATATAATTTTATTGTTACCATAGTCAATGGATCCCAAATCTCCTTCGGTATTGAATGAATCTTGTACAAAATCATTGATTGCGGTAAGCATACCACTCATTATGTCACTATCAGTTTTTACTTCAACGTCGCTCAGGTTCTTAACAAGTCTACCATCTTTGTAGATTAAATACAATTCCTCTACTTTGTATTTTGCAACAGGTTTTGACTCAACGATACTAACATTATCATCGAGAACATCATTATTACGCGAGCGGTAAAGAAGAACTCCGCCAAAACCAAGCATAATTATACCTACCAATGCAGTAATTGGGATAATAGAATCCATACCTAATAAACCAGAATTGGAATCATCGGTTGAAGAATAAAGCTTAACGACATCTTTCATGTCGATAGAACGGTTTTCAGAAATACTCTCATGACCAAATTCGTCTTCGATTAAAATTCTGTAATAATAAGTTTCACTTATGTCAGGATTAACGTGGAAGTACTCAACTAAACCAGCTGAACAAGGCTGTATAATCATTTCGTTAAAGTAACCTTTACTGACATTGGTAGTTCTTTGGACTTTACAGACGCTAGAGTCTTTTGGAACAACAAAGGAGACAACAAGTTCAGTTGTGTTTGAAGGTACAATGTTCAAAGAACTTGCACTCTCAGGTTCACCTGTATATACTTCAAAAATTCCTTGCACTCCTGAATAAACCACTTTAATATTGTTAATAGAGTCTAAGTCTTCATTGGGTACAAAACCACCGTTAGATAAACCTCCAAAGATAATTTTTTGATTATCCATATCTAAAAAATATTCGTTAGATTTCAACCTTGCTAGGTCGTTACCTTGAACTAAAATTGTTTCGTAGGAGCCATCCAAATCATCATCGATTTCAACTGAAAAATCATACCCCCAATCTAATAATGGAATATACTTCAGCTCAATTTCTTGATCATATAGTCCAGTAGAAGAATAATATTCAGTGCCATTAAGAGGGTCCTCTATATTTCCGGCTAAATCTCGACTAACTGCATAAAAATAGTAACGTGTATCATCTTGTAACCCAGTAAGCGTAATGGAATTAGATTCGGCCGTATATTCATACTTATACCAAGTCAAATAGTCACCCCTTCGGTTAATTTCCTCCAGAGAAATATACAAATCAAAATCTAAATTAAAACTACTGGCGAAGTAATCAATTGTTAAAGAATTTTCTCCCCAGCGGTCTGGAATGGTGCCAAAATTTAAGGTATCACTGTCCGAATCATAGTTAAATATTATATCGAAACGATTCTTACTTTCGAGATTTCCTGCATTATCTTCCGATAGTATTTTGAAAGCGTAATGACCTACTTGACCTAATTCATACTTATGATTATCATCGTTATCGATTTCCAAGCTGTCAATAATGAACCAAGTAACACTATTAGGATTTAGAAAAGGTTCAGTAAAATTTGTATAATACACTTCGAGTACTTGTCTGGAGATGTCCGTATCTTGCGAGTACCAAGATAAATCTAAAAATTCGGATCCAGTAAAATAGTAATCATTACTAAAGCTATTGAAATATGTTTCAGGTGTTGTTGTATCTATCTTAACTTGGTACTCGTATATTTCTTTTGATTCAATATTTCCGTAAATATCTCTACCAAGAGACCTAAATCTATACTCTTTTCCATCGTCTCCCTCAAAACTAATCGAGGTCTCAACGAATGTACCATATACTTCCCACTCTGCAAATTCATCATTAACAAGGTATTCAATTGTGTAGTCCATAACATCATTGTTATCTTCCAATAATAAAATTTCGAAAGTTATCGTTTGCTCCTTAATTAGTGTATCACCGGCAGTTACAACAGTTACAGGCGCTCTGGTATCGAGCAATAATTCAATAGTATGATTAAATGATATGTTTTTATGGACTACGACAGGAACATTATTATTTTCGTAGATTATCTCAAATGGGTTAAAGTTGACTATATTCTCATCGGACTTTTTCTTTATTGCATCTACTTGGAAAAAATGAGAAAAACCATCTGCACTGGTCATAGAATTTATAATCAAATCACCATTTGAATTAAAAATCTCAAATGGATGATCTTCGGATTTTACGCCTGATTCATCTGCAACAAGAAGTCTGATGTTATACCTTACTTGATAATCTATGTCTCTACATTGGAAATCATTTGTAATAATTTCATAATCACTATCAATTAAATCAATACAAGAATCCCCCTCAGAAAAAAAGTTGTCCTTAATAATCAGGCTACTGTTAAGTGAATAGATTGCCTTTTCAAAATCTCTAAACGTATTTTCACTAACATCTATCGTAGATAAATACGAACTTAGAGCTGTCGATGTGTTAGTAACAACATTGGACTTTAATTCACCATAACTGTTATTTGCTATAATTCCAAACTCTGAAAAATCGATAGTATTATCTTTTATTAGAATATCTGCAAGAAGAATAGTCATGCTTTCTTCAAATCGAGATATGTAATTATTAAGGATTTCTACTTCACCTTCTTGCGAAAATATTCCAACGGCAGCGACTTTTTGCAAATAAAGAATATTACATCCATCATGGCTACAGAAACCAGTAACATTATTATTGATTATTTTAGTGAATGTTCGATTGCTAATAATTCCGTAATCGTTAACGTTTATAGTATTTCCATCAATGATAATTGGCAAAACTGAATTAACCAAGCCACCAACCTCGATTCCCACAGCTGAAGTAATTGAGTTATTTTTTATCGTAGTCTCAGGAATGAAATATCCTAATATTCCTGTTAATTGTGACTCCCTACTTGTATTAGTTATGACTGTATTATTTGCAATATAACCTTTGTTAACGTCTCTGAAAAAGATACCAGCACCATTAGTTGAGTGAATATAATTATTAGCAATCTGAATATTTTCCATTGTAAGGGTAGATGCAGCATAAGCTGAAATTCCATTCCCGGTTATATTTTTTAGTGTGTTATTAACAATAAAACCATTAGAAATTTGTCCCCAAAGATTATCGTATATCCAAATTCCCTCTGTAGAATTCTCAATGAAGTTGTCCATTATTGTGAAATTTCTATAAGTGCTCCAGACTACAATGGCTCGAACTCCTGTGTTAGTTATCTTATTAGAGATTACACTATTATCAGTACCTGAATATCCTCCATGATGAAAATCTAAAGCAATAGGGTAGTCTGTATCATTAATTGAGTTATTATAAATTGTAATGCCAGAAGGCGCAGTGGTACCACCATCAGGCCAAGTCCATAGCCCTATTGCATGAAATCCTTTTTCAAAGTGGTTGTTCTTAATAGTAATATTGTTTTGGAAAGAAGCAAATCTGATTGCTGAAGCATAATCATAAAATGAATTATCTGCAACATTATGCTCTCCTCCTCTGTAATTAACGTTATCATACCTGAGGAATAATATACCTGAAACATACCATGGGGTGGACTCGTTCCTAGTTGACATAAAGGTGTTATTGTTTATGTCATTTCTAAAACCACTAGATACAAATCCTGTATGAGCTTCTATGCCTGTATTCTTGAAGGAATTAAAAGAGAAGACTGTATCGTTCGTATTAGCCAATTCGAATGCATGATTTGAAATATTTCTGAAAACATTATTATAGATTGTAAGGTTATGACTGTCTAATGTCCTTAGAGCTACTGAATTACTCCATGCAGGAGCAGTATAATTAATGAAAGAATTATTTTGGATTATAGCATATTCACTGCTAAAAACCGATACGCCAACGCTACCATTTACAAAAGTGTTATTAGTAATAGAAATACCAGTTCCAGTAGTTATTAATTCCCAATAATTCCAGCTATTAGTTATTAAGTTGTTATTAAATTGGCTGGAATTTCCTGCCATTCCTACAAATCCAGAATTATTGAAATGCGTGTTATGAATACTAGCATTTATGCCGTATGATCTTAATGCAAAAATATTTTCAAAATAAGAATTAGCTATGTGAATTCCGCCTTCTTTTTCCCACAACTCGGGATTAAGCTCGCTACCAGGACATTGTGCTTTTACGCAATGGCCGATAGCAATACTATGATTATTTCTATTATCTATATTCGTAATATGATTATTTACTCCAAAAATTATTGAACGATCTCCAGTCGTGGAATAATCATTATCAAAATCGCGTATGATTAATTCAGCATCCTTACTAACATAAAATACATTAGCATTATTACCACTGTAGCTATCGGTAGCATTCATTGATAATTTAGTATTAATAATTTCAAGTTTAGAGTACAAAGAGATATTATCTTCTAAATCTCTTTTATCATGATAAATAGTTGAATTAAGCCATTCGGTTTCACCGTGGATTTGTATTGACCCAATGGAATTTAGAGATACATTCTCAAGTTTAAGCGTTTTTCCAATTGTTACAATAATGTCTTTAACATTAACTTCATCATCCCAAACATGAGTGTCTTGTGTAATAATCCAATCTTGTCCCTCTTGAGGAGCATCCCCGTTAGAACCTGC
>CEOF01116083.1_pt1 | contig 10652 bp, 8 predicted proteins | sample 361311 | NCBI WGS metagenome assembly CEOF01 (sample SAMEA2619667, study PRJEB7988) | marine metagenome | biome: marine biome (ENVO:00000447); feature: surface water layer (ENVO:00002042); material: "saline water (ENVO:00002010), including plankton (ENVO:xxxxxxxx)" | depth 5 m
ACAGCTTTTGGAATTCCGGTTTCATTTTTAGTCGCAGCTTTTGGAATGTATGTATTTGGATTTACAATAAACATGGTTTCCTTATTTGCTTTTCTAGTCGCACTGGGAATGGTTGTTGATGACGCGATTATTGTGACAGAAAATACTTATAGACATATTGAGGGGGGAATGGATCCTGTTTCAGCATCAAAAATTGGTGCAAAAGAAGTTTTTTGGCCAATAGTAGCCTCAACATTAACAACTATTGCAGCGTTTCTTCCAATGTTAAGCATATCAGGTACTTTAGGAAAATTTATCGAGGTGATTCCACTGGTAGTTACAGTTGCACTCTTAGGATCTCTTATGGAAGCTTTTATTGTATTACCTTCACATTGTGCAAGCTTTTTAAAAAAACCAGAAAAAAATAATCTAAAAAAAGAAAAATGGAAAAATATTTTACTAAAATATAATCAATATTTAAATGTTTGTATTAAAAATAGATATTTAGTTTCAAGTGTTACTGTTGGGATTTTATGTGTAATTATTACTTTCGCAGTAACAAGGATACCATATTATCAATTTGGAAAAGTTGATAGCGGACAATTTTTTATAAATGCTGAAGCATCTATTACTAGTAGTGTTAGAGATAGCGAAAGGCTGGCTATGAAGCTAGAAAAGGTTGTATTGTCAGAGTTAAGTGAAAATGAGCTAGAATCGCTATATACAAATGTTGGAGTAAGTTTTAAAGATTTTAGTAGATTCGATTTAGGAAGCCAATATATTCAAATTGTTGTTAGCTTGAAAAAAAGTAGCCCACAAGGATTCGTGGATTATGTTGTAACTCCTTTATTCAATTTATCTTTTGATAGTTATGGAAAGAGGGATCGCAGTGAAAAAGAAATAATAAATTCCTTAAGACAAAAAATTTCTTCAGTCTCTGGTCTTCAGAAAGTCTCTATTAAAAAAGCCGAAGGAGGTCCAGGCGGTTCAGATATTGTAATTGGAGTTGTAGGACAAAATCAAAAAGTTTTGACAAAGTATGCAAAAGAAATAGAAGATTTTCTATCACGTATTGACGGTGTGAAAGACGTTGAGCAGGATCAAGACCCTGGAAAGGTTGAATTTAAGTATAAAATAAATAATAGAGGAAAAGAATTAGGCTTAACTCAAGCAGACATTGCTGAATCAGTTAGAACGGGATTTTTAGGACTAGAAACGGCTCATTTTAACTTAGAAGGGGAACGTGTTCCTGTAAGATTAATTTATTCAGAAAAATATAGATACGATAGTAGCAAGCTTTATCAATTACCAATTATTTTAAAATCAGGGAAAACAATATACTTAGCAGAAGTAGCAGATATAGAAATATCTAGAGGCATGAATACAGTAAGAAGAAGAGACGGGCAGAGACTTGCTAAAATAAGTGCAGATGTTGATCCAAGCATTATTACACCTCTTGAAGTTACAGATATTTTTGACAAAAAATATAAAAAAATTTTTAAGAATGATTCTTCATATGAGTATATGTACTTAGGAAGCAAAAAAAGAAGTAGGGAAAATTTTGCTGACATGAAAAAAACTGCATTTATATCTTTAGGAATTATATTTTTTATTTTAGCAGTATTATTTAAGACGATAATAGACCCTCTAGTAGTATTATTTTCTATTCCATTTGCCGTTGTTGGAGTAATATTGGGGCACATATTATTTGGATATAATCTACAATTTCTGTCCGTTATAGGCTTATTGGCTCTGATTGGAATTGTTGTTAATGATTCACTTATTTTAATTGATTTTTTAAAAAAACTTAGAAAAGAGGGAAAAAGTAAAATAGATGCAACAATACAGGCATGTAATGTAAGAGCTAGACCTATTATTCTCACATCAGTAACTACATTTTTGGGAATATCGCCTTTAATATTTTTTGCAACAGGGCAAACGAAATTCCTTTCCCCAATGGCAGTAAGTTTAGGTTTTGGGCTATTATTTGCTACTATACTAATATTAATTGTTTTACCATGTTTTTACTTGATCATGGATGATTTAAAAGAACTTATTGTAAAAAAAGTAAAAAAATAATTTTTAATAATCATTTATGAAAAAAATGAGGTCGTATTTTGAAGAAGTCGTTTTTAGATTTTAGTAGAGTAAATGCTGAAAAATTATTACATTCAAGATTAAATATCTTGATACTTATCCTTTCAATATTAACAATATTATTAATCATTCGTCTTTATTTCCTGCAGGTAGTTAATTTCGAACATTTTGATACTCTTTCAGAAACAAATAGAATTAAATATATTCAAACCTCGCCTAGAAGAGGAATTATCTATGACAGAAATAATATGGTTTTAGCAGATAATTCTTCACTTTATTCTATAGAAATAAATATTAAAGAAGCAGAAAATATTAAAGAGATTATTAGTGAAATAAAAAATGAAATTGATCTTTCTCAAGAAGAAATTAATAATTTTTATAAAAAAAAATCAAAGTATTCTCATCATAATTCAATAGTTTTAAAGACAAATTTAACAGATTCTGAAATTGCAAAAATATTATCAATAAGATATAAATTTGACGCCTTAGATGTAACTGCAAGCTTAATGAGGAAATATCCATATAAAGAAATAACAAATCATGTTTTAGGTAATGTAGGCTATATTGATAAAAATGATTTATCAAAAATAGATAGACAAAAGTATAAAACTACTAAATATATTGGTAAAACCGGAGTAGAAAAATTTTACGAAGATACTCTTTTTGGTACCCCAGGCTATAAACATGTAGAAATTAATGCAAGAGGAAGGCAGGTAAGGAATATTGATGAAAAATCTTCCATACCAGGCAAAGATATTCATCTTACATTAGATATAAATTTACAAAAGTATATGTATTCAAAATTGTTAGGTTTTTCCGGTTCGTCTATAGCAATGAATCCGAAAAACGGAGAAATATTAGGGATGATTAGTATGCCATCAATTGATCCAAATAATTACTTATGGGGATCTTATAGTGATATTGATAAATCAAAGAGGTTAAAAAGTCCTATGTTTAATAGAGCTATCAATGGTTTGTATTCTCCGGGTTCAACTATTAAGCCATTAGTAGCATTAAATGCAGTAAAAAATAAAGTTGTTGATTTGGATTCAGATTTTTATGCAGGTCCTTTTTTTCAGCTACCAAGTAGCTCGAGACGATATAGAGATTGGAAGCCAGAAGGGCACGGGGTTGTGAATTTACAAAAAGCTATTATACAATCCTGCGATGTTTATTTTTATATGCTTGCTAATAATCTTGGTATTGAAAAGCTTTCATCCTTTTTTAAATACTTTTCTTTTGGTGGAAGAACAGGTATTGATATGCCTTATGAATCAAAAGGAGTATTACCATCTAAAGATTGGAAGTTGAAGAATATAGGATATAAATGGACCGATGGAGATACTATAATTACAGGAATTGGCCAAGGGTACTTTTTATCAACTCCTTTACAGCTTGTATATGCTGCAAGCATAATGGCAAATAAAGGATTAATTGTTACTCCTAAACTAAATAAAAATATAGATATAGAAAAAAATAAGAAAATTATCGAAATAGAAGATTTTTTAACAAATGAAATTAAAGATGAATGGTGGGAAGCAATTAATGAAGCAATGTTTGATGTTGTAAATCGCAAGAACGGTACAGCTTTTTGGACTACCAAAAATAAAGAAAATAATATTTCGGGAAAAACCGGTACAGTTCAGGTTTACTCACTATCGCAAGAAACTGATGAAAGAGAGAAAGAGGATTTACCTGAACATTTAAAAGATCATTCGTTATATATTGGTTTTGCTCCAAAAGAAGATCCACAAATTGTTATTGCTACAGTAATTGAAAACGTTGGTAGCGGTAGTAAATATGCCGCCCCTTTGAGCAATGAAATTATTGACTATTATTTAAATACAATAAGAGAAAGAAATTGAATAACAGTAAATTTTTTGGAATATCAGATAATACATTATTTATTTGTATAATATTTTTGTCTTTTTTTGGTCTAATGCTGCTATATAGCGCAACAAATCAAAATATTGATATTGTATATAGACAAGGTACAAGATTAATTTTTTGTTTTATTCTAATGTGTTTAATTAGTTTACTCGATATTAATAAATTAAAAAATTTTTCTCCTTATGTTTACGTATCATGTTTACTAATGTTGATGATAACTTTATTTTGGGGGCATGATGTAAAAGGTGCAAAAAGGTGGATCGTAGTTATGGGCTTCTCTTTTCAAGTTTCTGAAATTATAAAAATTGTTGTACCAATGACATTGGCTTGGTACTTATCCTTATCTGAAGACAAAGACATCGATCTAAAAAAACTAATCATATGCTTTGCGATAATACTATCTCCAATTTTTTTTGTAATTAAACAACCTGATCTAGGGACTTCTTTAATTATATTACTTTGCGGTTTAATAACATTATTTCTTGGAGGGATTGGAAAAAAATATATAATTTATCTTACTGCTTTATTCTCAATAGCAATACCAGTTATGTGGAAATTCTTTTTGCTTCCATATCAAAAGCAAAGAATCATGACTCTTTTTGATCCAACCTTAGATCCGCTCGGATCCGGATACCATATTATGCAGTCGAAAATTGCAGTTGGCTCCGGAGGCTTTTTTGGTAAAGGATTTTTAAATGGCACACAATCTCAGCTTGAGTTTCTTCCTGAGAGGGGCACAGATTTTATTTTTGCAGTTTTTGCAGAAGAGTTTGGTTTTGTTGGAGTTTTAATTTTATTTTTGATTTATTTAATAATTGTTGCTAGATGCTTGCATATTACATTTAAGGCAAAGAATTATTTTGCAAAAATATTCTCAGGTAGCATTTCTGCAATTTTAATATTATTGATAATTACTAATATATCAATGGCTGTCGGCTTATTACCTGTCGTTGGTGTAACTTTGCCACTTATAAGTTTAGGGGGCAGCTCTTTGTTATCAATTTTCATGGCTTTTGGTATAATGTTCTCTATAAATAGGAGAATTTAATGATTTACAGAAAGATAAAAAATTTATTAATACTTTTTTTTATTCTTACTGCCTCATTTTCTGCAATTTCAAGCAATAACTTAGAATTAAAAAAATATTCAAACGAAATAGAAGAAATTAAATCTATTTTGTCTACCAAATATAATATTGATGAAGAGTACTCGGATAAAGTATTATATTCAATAAAATTTCGCCAAAAAACATTAGATTCAATGTCTAATGCAGTTGAAAGAAAAGCTACATGGCAGAGATATAAAAAAATATTTATTACTGAGCAAAGAATAAATGCTGGAATTAAGTATTATAAAGAAAACTATAAAACATTAAAAGAAATTGAAAATAAATATGGTGTTCCTGCAGAAGTTATAGTTTCATTTCTAGGAGTGGAAACTAATTATGGTAGAGGAACAGGAAAAGTAAAAGTGCTAGATTCTCTTGGCACTCTTGCTTTGAAACATCCAAGAAGATCTAAATTTTTTAAGGCCCAATTAATTTATTTTATTGTTTTAACACATAATTATAAACTTGATTACAATAAATTATTCGGTTCTTATGCAGGTGCTATGGGTGCACCACAATTTATGCCAGAGAGCTATATTAAGTTGGGTGTTGATTATAATGATGATGGAAAAGTTGATTTATGGAATAATAAATATGATATTTATGCGAGTATTGCAAACTATTTGATTAAAAAAGGCTGGGTTAAAAGCAAAAATATTTATACAAATATAAAAATAAAAGATATATACGTAAATGAAATTTTTAAAAAAGGAGATGTCAAAACAATCTTAATTAATGATGCTAAATTAAAAAAAATAATGATTAAGAATGATCTCCAAGCTGGAGAAAAATATTTAATTCTTCTTAGTAAAAAAAATAGAGAATATAAACTTGGATATAAAAATTTTAAAGTAATAATGTCTTACAATCCAAGTACATTTTATGCAATGGTTGTTTCAGAGTTAAGTGAAAAAATAGCCTTAGGAAAATGAAGTTTTTTTATTTAATTATAATCTTTTCAATAATAGTCTCGAGCTGTACTGTTATAAAGAGAGACAGTGCTAGAGATACTGGCAAAAAGCATTATCCTAAACAAGTCATACCCAAAGTAGAAAAATATAGTAAATATGGTAATCCTAAAACATACGAAGTATTTGGTAAAAGATACAAAACACTTAAAACCCATGTAGGTTACTCCGAAGAGGGTATAGCATCTTGGTACGGTAAGAAATTTCATGGCAAGCTGACATCGACAAGAGAGATTTATAATATGTATGAGCTTACAGCTGCACATAAAAGTTTACCTATACCGTGTTATGTGAAAGTTACAAATTTAAGTAATAGTAAGTCTTTGATTGTTCGAGTAAATGATAGGGGACCTTTTAAAAAAGGTCGTATAATTGATTTATCATATGCTGCAGCAAAAAAACTTGACATTATTGAGAAGGGAACTGCAATGGTATTTGTCGAGGCTATAGAAGTTAAATAGGTTAATTAGTAATTATTAATTTTATAATTAATATTCAAAATGATATAATGTGAAAATTAAAAACTCTCACTAAGGATATATAATGCGAAAAATTATAATAATACTAATTTTTACGTTTATTACATCTAATAAATTCTCGTATGCAGAAAATCCGTACTCTTTCTCGGTACCTAATATAGATGCGTTAAGTTATATATTAATGGATGTAAAAACAGGATCAATTATTACTGGTGAAAATATTGATAAAAAGGTTGAACCTGCAAGCCTAACTAAAATTGCGACATTGTATTTAGTTTTTAAATCCCTAGACTCACAATATATTAGTGAGTCAGATTATACAGTTGTGAGCAAAAAAGCTTGGAAGATGATTGGGTCAAGAATGTTTATAGAAGTTGGAAAAAAAGTTCAAATAAAAGATTTAATTCAAGGAGTAATTGTTCAATCAGGTAATGATGCGAGTATTGCCTTAGCAGAACACATCGCTGGGGGTGAAGAATTTTTTGTAACAATGCTTAACAAAATGGCAAAAGACATGGGTTTAATCAATACTAATTTTACAAATGTCACAGGAATGCCAGATAAAAATCATTATACAACTGCAAGAGATCTTGCAATTTTATCAAAAAATCTTATCACAGACTATCCAAAACAGTATTTAAGATTTTCTCAAAAGAAATATACTTACAACAATATTACTCAGTTTAATAGAAATAAATTATTAACAACATATGACTTTACAGATGGCATAAAAACAGGTCATACAAATTCCGCAGGGTATTGTTTGGCAGCATCAGCTATGATTGACGAAACAAGGCTTGTATCTGTGATTTTTGGAGCTAATAGTTCAAATGCAAGATTTAAGAACACTAAAACACTATTTAAATTTGGATTTAGAAATTTTACAACAAAAAAATATTTTAATAAAAATAAAGTCATCGCAAAAGAAAGAATTTGGAATGGCGAAGAAAAATATATTGACATTGGATTTAATAGAGATATTTATATCACTCTACTAAAACATGATGATAATAGAATTAACCCTAAAATAAATTTACTTTCAAAGATTGAGGCACCAATTAGATTAAATCAGTATTTAGGTACTATTGATTTCGTACAAGATAATAAAGTTATATCGTCAGAAAAAATATACGCTCTTAAAAGAATTGAGGAAGGGAATTTATATAGAAAAACATATGATTTTATAGCTAATTTTTTTATAGAAGAATAATTTGACAAATAAAGTATATATAAATGGAAATATCTATGCAGCAAATGATGCAAAAGTATCAATTTTTGATAGAGGATATTTATTTTCTGATGGGGTTTATGAGCTCATACCATACTTTAACTCGAAACCTTTTCTTTTAGAAGAACACTATTCAAGACTACAAAAAAGTCTAGAAATGCTTGAAATAGAAAATCCATATAGTAAAGATAAGTGGTTATCAAGTATTGAAACCCTTTTAAAAAGTTGTCAGTTCGAAAACTACTATTTATATATTCAAGTAACAAGAGGTATGCCAAAAAATTTTGATGATAATATTTTACGAGAGCATGCTGCTACAAAAGATTATCAAACATGTACTTCAATGTTCTATTCAAAAATTAATAGTTTAAAAAATAAAAAAATTTCGAGTAAAAAAGCGATTACTCTGGAAGATAAAAGATGGATGAAATGTGATATAAAGTCAGTATCTTTACTTTATAATTCTTATGCTAAAACAATTGCATATAAAAGCGGGGCATATGAAGCAATATTAATTAGAGATGGATATATCACTGAGGGTTGTTCAAGTAATGTTTTTATTATAAAAAATAATATTATATACACATCGCCTGAGAGTAATCTCATACTTCCTGGAGTCACTAGATCTTTTGTAATTAATAATATTATAAAAGAATGTGGATATGAGATAAGAATTGAAGATTTTAATGAAGATGATTTATTAAATGCAGATGAAATATTTGTTACAAATTCGACTCAGGGAATACTACCTATTACTCATATTAATAATAAACTAGTGAAAAATAATGAAGATTCTAAAATTACTCAAAAACTTCACGAAACTTTTATTAAAAAAATTAATTAAGTGATAGATTTAGTTCAACACCAAAAAAAAATTTTGAATTGCAATAAATGTAAAGATATGATCGGAAGTCCCATAGTTGGAAATCCAGTAAAATCCAAAATAATATTAATAGGGCAGGCGCCTGGAGTTAAAGAAGGCGATCTTAAAAAGCCTTTTGCTTGGACAGCTGGGAAAAATATGTTTAAGTGGTTCTTGTCAATCGGATTAAATGAACAAAATTTTAGAGAAAATGTTTATATGACTGCAGTTTGTAGATGTTATCCAGGAAAAAATATTTCAGGCTCTGGGGATAGAGTTCCATCAGAAATTGAAATAAAAAAATGTTCTGGTTGGTTGAATCAAGAAATTGAATTTCTTAAACCAAATTTAATAATACCAGTTGGAAAACTTGCCATATCGCAATTTGTAAATTTCGAAAAATTAAATGATGTTGTTGGAAAAAAAATAAAGCTTAAAAGAAATAATTCTTTAATTGATATAGTTGCATTACCACATCCATCAGGATTATCTACATGGTATAAAAAAGATCCAGGGAAAAAACTTTTAGTAGATGCTTTAAATATTATAAAAAATAGTAAAAGTTGGCAACTAATTCTTAAAAAATAAATTTTTAACCTCAGTTAGTCTCTCCTCGTTACCAATATCATACCAAATTCCTTTAAAATGTGACCCTGAAACTTTATTATTTTTTATATGCTTAATTAATAAATCAATTAATTTATACTTCTTTAAAATATTATTTTGAAAAAACTCTGGCCTATAAATTCCTATACCAGAATATGTTACATTATCTCTTTTTTTTAACACTATTCTATTATTTAAAATTGAAAAGTCGCCTTGTTTATTATGAGGTGGATTTTTTACCATAACTAATGATGCGAGGTCACTAGCGTTAATATTAATTTTTGATAAATTACAGTCAGTATATATATCAGAGTTAATTGTGAGAAATGGTTCATCACCAAGAAGACCTAATGCGTTTTGTATTCCTCCACCAGTTTCAAGGGGCTCAGGATGTTCTATAGAATAATTTATATTCACATTATATTTCTCTCCATTTCCTAAAGAATCAATAATTAAACCTGATAAATGTGAGACATTAATAATAATTTCTTCAAATCCATATTTTTTTAATAAAATAATATTATGCTCAATAAGAGAAAACTCTCCAAGTTTTATTAATGGCTTTGGAATTGTTTTCGTTATATCACCAAAACGTTTCCCTTTACCTGCCGCAAGAATAATTGCTTTCATTTAAAAATTTTAATGCCTCACTTGCATATGAGTTAATTATATTAAGGTTATCATAATAAGATGTTGCATTTACTATATAATTAAGGGTTCTATTTAAATAAGGTAAGTAGTTATGCCTTTTGTTTCTAACACTTAAACGACAGAATATACCGGCAGCTTTTAAATGCCTTTGTGCAGTTACTAAATAAAAATTGTTTAAGAATTCATCCATAGAAAAATTTGAAATACTATTCTCATTAAGCCCTTCTAAAAAGATTTTTATAAGCTTATTTCTTTGTATTTTTCCCATATCTCTATAACAGTCGTTAATTAATGAAACAAAGTCATATAAAGGAGAACCATACAAGCCATCTTGATAATCGATAATTATAATTTTTTTATTTTTGTAAAATATATTCTTTGAATGATAATCTCTATGAACTAACTTATTTGATTCATGATTAATATTATTTATCATTATTTTTAGGGATTTTAATAAATTATCATTATCTTTTTTTGAAATCTTTATATTTATAAATTTCTTTAATACCCAATCTATAAATAAATGACTCTCTTTAAAATAATGTTCTTTCGTATATTTATATATATTTTTTGAATTAATATTTTGGATATTTAATATGTTAATAACAGCTTTCTCATATATTATTTTTTTATTAATTTCATTTACTTTATCAAATATTAAATTTTTTCCTAAGTCTTCCATAATAAGAATTTTTTTTCTATTATTTATATTGAAAATTTCTGGTACAAAAATTTTGTTATTTGAATAAATTTTAGTGAATTTTAGAAAATTATTAAAATTTCT
>CEOF01203811.1_pt1 | contig 10644 bp, 10 predicted proteins | sample 361311 | NCBI WGS metagenome assembly CEOF01 (sample SAMEA2619667, study PRJEB7988) | marine metagenome | biome: marine biome (ENVO:00000447); feature: surface water layer (ENVO:00002042); material: "saline water (ENVO:00002010), including plankton (ENVO:xxxxxxxx)" | depth 5 m
ATAAATTTACTTTTAAAATTGTATTAGCAAATATTTACTAACTTCATGTTTCAATCTTAAACAATCATAAATGAAGAAATTATTTTTTATCACTCTTGGTTTAATTACATTAATTAGCTGTGAAAATAACCACGGGATAGTCAAATATGATGATCCTAAAACTGATGCAATAAGAACTGTTTTTGAATACGTTTCAAACGAAGATAATTCTTATTTAGAGGATGTATTTTCTAAAGAAATGTTTATGGTTAATCCTGTAAATGATACAATTTATTATAAGGATTTCTTGGCTGGAATAGAAAATATGTACGATTTGTTTGATGACATAGCTTTTGATACAGGAGATGGTGATGCAACAGCTGACGAGGTGGAAACTAACTATTATGAAAACGGTATGGTTTGGACTCAAATTTGGAGTTCTTTTGAAGCAACAGGAAAATATACCAAAGAAAAAGTCTCATTTCCATTTCATATTGCATATCGATGGGATGGTGATAAAATAATTGAGGAATATCAATTTTTTGATATGACCACTTTTAAAAATGAAGAGCAAGCCAAAATAGAATCCTTAAATAATTAAAATCATGAAAATCAAATTTTTAACACTCTATCTTTTTATTTTTTCTATTATCTCATATTCACAGGGGCTAACGTCAATTTATAGTTTTAAAATTGATAACCAAAGTGATATACCAACCATTGTTAAAGCAATGACAGAGCATTTTGAAACAGATTTTGCAAAAGCTGGATCAGCATCTGTTGAAGTTGTTGAAGAACACTTCAATGGTACTGAATCATCGAATATCTCTTTTGTGTACAACTTTAAAGACGTTGAAGAAATGCAAAATGAGTATGCAAGAGTTAATGGTTCCGAAGAAATTAATAAAGTTCATGAAATTGTAATGCCACTTGTTTCAGAGGATTCTCAAATGCTATTAAAAAACATCGTCGGCGGTAAAGGTTCGGGAGAAACAGGTGTGTCAATGGTATTTGTAATGAATGTTAATAACCCTAGTCTATATCTCGATGAATACACTAAATTAATAACCACAATGGAGGAAAATGGAAAATCTAAACTATTTACCGAATATGGTTTAAGTGAAATTTTTGCTGGAGGACAACAAGATCCAAAAGCAAGTCACCACGCTGTAATTGGAGCTGTTGACATGGTAAGTTTGGTTAATGGACTTGATGAATTATTTGCCAGCTCAGAATTTGCTGAATTTGCATCAAATGTAAATAATAGTAGATCTATATCCAGCAGAAAAATTGTTTTTACATTAGCAACATTTAATAAATAATATACATATGAAGAAGTTTTTATTTACATTAATTATTTTATTGACTGCTTGTCAAAATCAGACTCAAAATAGCAATTTAGAAAACCAACAATGGTCTTTTGATTCTTCAACAGGTGATTACATTGAGTGGCAAAGTGATAATGATTTTGCAAATGAAATGACAAACGCCGGTTTTATTCATTTATACAATTTTGAATATGATAAGGCAACCGTTTTTTTTGAAAAAGCTTTAGAGTATGACCCTTCTCTTTTTGGGCCACATGTAGTTTTGGCTGGATTCTCGATAGACGGTTCAGATAAACAAAAAATGCATATTGAAAAAGCTAAAGAGAATGTTATGGATAAGAACGAAACCTCTAAACTTTTTGTTTCTCTTCTAGATGTGCCGACTGCTGCTTTTTGGCCTCTTGGAAATAAAAATGGGCACGAGATTTGGAAAAGTATGAGGGAAATTGAACCCAAAGGGAAATTAATTCATTATTATTTTGCCTTTACTAAGCCAACTAATGAAGAAGCTATTGAGGAGATGAACACGCTATTGAAAGAACTAGTAGATAATGAAGGAGACAAAGAATCTTTAGCTGTTAGCGGAGATCATTCTTACATGGAGGCTCCTATTTACAATACACTTGGTTACTTAAATTACTACATAGGAGAAAAAACCAAATCTAAAGAATACTTTGAAAAATATATCGAAACCTATCCAAATGGTCATAATCCATATGACTCAATGGGTGAATTTTATTTCAATGAGGGTGATATGAAAAACGCAAAAAGTTTTTATTTGAAAGCAATTGAAATGTATCCCTCTGTTTCAAATGCCAAGGAAATGGTTAGGAAAATTAATGACATGGAAAATATGCAATAATTTTTTATGGTAGTATAAAAAAAATGAAGGGATTAGCCCAGAGCAACATCTAAAATCATCATAATAATAAAGCCTCCAATAAAACCTAAAGTTGCTATATCTGTATTTCCAGCAAGTTGAGTTTCAGGAATAACTTCTTCAACCACGACAAAAATCATTGCTCCAGCTGCAAATGAAAGTGCATATGGTAAAATTGGAGTGAAAAAAGTTACTGCGAGTGCACCTATAACAGCAGCAATCGGTTCAACTATTGCTGATGATTGACCATACATGAAACTTTTCCATCGACTCATTCCTTGTCTTCTTAGTGGCATAGAAACAGCTATTCCCTCAGGAAAGTTTTGAATTCCAATACCTATGGCCAAAATAACAGCCCCAGCAATGGATGCTTCAGGCAATCCTGCAGAAACTCCACCAAACAATACTCCAACTGCAAGACCCTCAGGAATATTATGTAATGTAATTGCCAATGTTAATAATGTTGTTCTGTGCCAGGGTGTTTTTATTCCTTCCGCTTCTTTAAAATTTAAATGAAGGTGAGGTAAAACTTTATCTAATCCAAAAATGAATAATGCCCCCAAAGCAAATCCTACAGCTGCAGGTATTACTTTGATAAACCCTTCTCCTTCTGACATTTCTATTCCTGGTGCCAATAGACTCCAGAAACTTGCCGCAACCATAACACCACCTGTGAATCCCAACATTCCATCAAGAAAAACACGATTCATTGTTTTGAAAATAAAAACAAATGAAGCTCCTAAAGCAGTTAATCCCCAAGTAAAAAGAGTAGCGTATAAAGCTCCTAAAACAGGGTCCGTCCTTTCGAAAAAAGAGAGAATTTCTTGAAACATAACTAAATTTTATTAACGTAAATGTTACTAGCTGATTTTAATGAAATGGTAATGTTAGTGTCTTGCAGACCAATATGGATAGAGTTGTCAAAATCCTCAATATGTAAAATTTCAATTGTACATCCCAAAGCTATTTTTCTTTTATCAAGAAATTGTAAAAATGAGGAGGATGAGTCTTTTACACCGACTAGTTTTCCCTTCTCACCAATTTTTAAATCACAAAGCAAAAATTTATTTTTATACTTTATAAAACCGGCAGGATTGGGGATTGGATCTCCATGAGGATCTATAGTTGGGTAGTCTAAAAATTTATCTAATTCCTTAATTAACTTTTTTGACTTAACATGTTCCAACTGCTCCGCAATGTCATGAACCTCTGACCAACTAAAACCAAGTTTTTCAACTAAAAAAACTTCCCATAGCCTATGTTTTCTAATGATATTAAGCGCTAGTTTTCTTCCATTTTCAGTCAGTGATGAACCCTGGTATTTTTTATAGCTTATCAAGTCCTTAACCGATAGTTTTTTTAACATGTCTGAAACTGATGGAGCTTTTGTATTTAAAGCATCTGCTATAGAATTTGTACTAACGGATCTTGAGTCGCCACTTGAAAGATGAAAAATGGTTTTCAAATGATTTTCTTCTGTTAATGATAACATAATTTCAAATTTACTAAATATTTAGATTATATTAAAAATATTTTTAGATTAATCTAAAAATGAGGACATTCTAATTTCGTATATTTAAATTTTGATTTAACATGGATTATGATTACATAATTTGCGGAGGTGGTGCCTCGGGTTTGTCAATTGCCGAAAAACTCTCATCCGACTCATTTTTTCAAAACAAAAAAATTTTAATTATTGATCCTGATTCTCCAAAAAATTCAAATGATCGGACTTGGTGCTTCTGGGAGAAAAAAACCAACAAAAGAAGAGACTCCGTTTTTTACAGTTGGGACAAAGTACTTTTCAAGAGCGACCAGTTTGAGAAAAGCATCAGTTTAAATCCACTGAGCTACAAAATGCTGAAAAGTAAGAATTTTTATGAGCAAACTAATACCTCAATTCGTTTAAATTCTAATATTTCTTTTTTAAAGGAAACAGTTGTCAGCGTCAATGATCTAACCACTCATTGCGAAGTAAAAACATCCAAAAAGACATACACTTCATTAAAAGTTTTTAATAGTATTTTAGACTGGAATGCTTTAAAGAACAGCACACGATATCCTCTTTTGATTCAACATTTTGAGGGGTGGTTTATTAAAACTAAAAAAGATTTTTTCAACCAAAATGAAGCTACATTTATGGACTTTTCAATTGAACAAAACTCAAGTACAAAGTTCATGTATATTCTTCCATTTTCAAAAAAGGAAGCTTTGATTGAATATACTCTTTTCTCGAAACACCTTTTAGATAAAAAAAGTTATGAAAAATTTCTAATGCAATACCTAAATAGTATAGGAATCATTGATTATGATATTGTTTCCAAAGAATCAGGGAAAATCCCAATGACTGGATACCCTTTTTATAAAAAAAATTCAAAGAATATCCTTTACATAGGTTCTGCTGGAGGGTGGAGTAAGCCAAGCACTGGATATACTTTCAAGAACATTGAGAGAAAAACAAACCTTCTAGTTGACTTTGTGAAAAAAAATGAAAGTTTTAAAACCTTTTATAAGAATTCTAGATTTCGATATTATGACATTATATTTTTGGATGTTCTGTTTCAGAATAATCACATGGGCAAAAAATTATTCACACAAATGTTTCAAAACAACAAAGCAAAAACCATATTTAAATTCTTAGATGAGAAAAGCACAATTTTAGAGGAAATAAAAATAATGGCTAATTTCTCAATAGGTATTTTTTTGAAAACAATTTTCAAAAGGTTATTGAAATTATAGCTCCCGTTTCATTAGTTTATTTGAAAATTCAACTAGATTCTGTTTTTTTTCTTCAACTATATTCAACTTTTCTAAGTTGTTAAGAGCTTTTGTTGTATAGTTGTTAATTATTTTTTTTGTTTCCAAATGCGATTCACTTTCTTTAAAAATTGATTTAACCTTTGTGATTTTTTCTGTTATTTTATCCTTTGAGCTGTATAAAGCAATGAGCTTATTTTTGTTTTTTTGATTTGATTTTGAAAGTGCAATGTGAAAAAGAACTGTTTTTTTATTTTCTAATATATCGCCACCAACTTTCTTTCCAATCTTGGATTGTTCTCCAAAAACGTCCAAATAGTCATCTTGCAGCTGAAAGGCTATTCCTAAATTGATACCAAAATCATAGATTTCATTTTGGTTTTGTAAACTTGCATCAGCAATTATAGCCCCCATTTTAAGGGAACAACCTAATAATACTGCTGTTTTTAACCTGATCATTTCAATGTATTGATCATAGTTAGTGTCAAGTTTTGATTCAAAATCAATATCCAATTGTTGTCCTTCACACACCTGCTCCGCTGTTTTGTTTAGTAGAATAGTTAGGTCATGATACATTTTTGAATCATAATTCTCTAATAGCTGATATGCCAAAATCAACATCCGGTCACCTGAAAGAATCCCTTTGTTAATATTCCATTTTTTATGAACGGTTTCTTTGTTTCGCCTAAAATCAGCAGAATCCATTATGTCGTCATGAATAAGGGTAAAGTTGTGGAATGTTTCAACTGAAAGTGCGGCATCCAATGATTTTGTGGAATCACCACCAAAAGCTTCACATGACATCATAGTCAAAGCAGGTCGTATTCTTTTTCCACCTAAACCAAAAAAATACTTTATTGGTTCGTACAGTGACCCAGGATGTTTGTCAAGAGAAATGTTTTTAATTCTCTTTTCAATAATTTCTGTGTATTTATTAATCACACTTTTTTTTACTAAAATACATTATAATAAAATTATTTTGTTGCGAAAACTTTGGAAACTTTTTTGGTTTTTAAAGTTTCCTTCAATATATTTGCCGCCCATTATCAATAATTTGAAAGAAATAATCTTAAATAAGGCTACCGATCTTTTTTTAAATTTTGGATTTAAAAGCGTTACAATGGATCAAATAGCAAATGAAATCGGTATCTCAAAAAAAACAATTTATAATTTTTTTGAAAACAAAAAACAACTTGTTCATATTGTTACAAATGGTATGTTTGTTTCAATAACAGCAGGAATCAAACAAATAAAAAAAGAATCAATTGATCCAATTAGTGAACTTTTTGACATCAAACTTTTTTTGATAAAGTTTCTAAAGGGTGAGCGGACTACTCCACTCTATCAACTACAAAAATTCTATCCTGAAACCCATAAAGAGATTACTGAAAAGCAATTTGAATTCATGACAAAATCAGCAATCGAAAGTCTGAGAAACGGAGTAAAACTTGGGTTATTTCGAAAAGATATTAATATTGACCTGATTTCTAGACTGTATTTCAATGGGATGATAGGTATTAAAGATCAAGATATTTTTCCTGCTGAAAAGTACGAGCCTACTTTTTTAATGCTGAAATATATTGAATACCATCTCAGAGCTATTGTCACAGAAAAAGGATTAAAAAAGCTAAACTCATTTTTAAAAAAGTATTGATGAAAAGATTTTTATTAATTATATTTTTACTCTGGAATGGATTTGAAATTTCAGCTCAATCAAATACATTTTCTCTAGATGAAGCTGTTCAATATGCAATGCAGAACAACGCAATTTCAAAAAATGCTTCAAACGATTTAGAGATTGCTCAAGCAAAGAAATGGGAAACAATAGCCACAGGGCTCCCACAAATAAGTGCTTTTATTGATTACGCAAACAATATTAAGCAACCCATCTCACTAGTTCCAGCTGAGTTTTTTGGTGGCAATAAAGGCGAGTTTGCAGAAATTTCGTTTGGAACAAAACAAACATTTGATGGAACTGCTACTTTAAATCAATTATTATTTGACGGTTCATATATTGTTGGCCTCTCGTCAATTAAACTTTATTTAGAAATTGCTGACAACGCTAAAAAGAAAACTGACTTAGAGGTTAAAAGAAATGTAATCTCAGCATATGGAAACGTACTTGTTTCTCATGAAAGAGTTAAGTTTTTAAAAGAAAACCTGGAAAACGTTGAAGGAAATCTCAATGAAATAACCAAAGTTTATGAAAATGGGATGACTGAACTCGAAAATGTAGAACAATTAACCATAACATATTCTAATTTAAAAAACTCTTTGGATTATGCAGTTAAGTTGGGTAATACGTCTGAAAATATTTTGAAGATGGTGATTGGATTGCCTTTAGAAAATGAAATTATACTTTCTGACAATCTGAGTGGACTTACTTTGAAAAAAATTGACATGGGTTTGATCGATAAACCAATTTCAATCAATCAAAATATTGACTATATAATCGCAAATAATGAAAAAAAATCTCAAGAGACTCTCTTGAGATTAGAAAAATCAAGAGCACTACCCACCATATCAGCATATGTTCAAGGAACTTACAAAGGGAACAGCGATTCTTTTGATTTTCTAGATTCCAATCAAAAATGGTATGGATCTTCTGTAGCCGGAGTAACTATGTCAATACCTGTTTTCAGTTCTCTTAGAAGATCTGCAAAAACTCAACAAGCAAAAATTGAGGTAGCAAAAGCTTCGGAAGAATTATTACAAACTGAGAAAAGGGTTCTGATTGAGCTTGAAAATGCAAAAACCAATTATCAATTTGCAATTAATAATTTCCAAAATGCTCAGAAAAACCTAAGTCTAGCAAAAAAAATTGAAAAGAAGAATGGAATAAAGTTTATTGAAGGAATCGCTTCAAGTTTTGAGCTTAGACAAGCCCAGATGCAGCTTTATTCAATTCAAAATGAACTTTTACAATCTATGCTAGAGGTTATAAATAAAAAAACAAATCTTGAAATCATATTAAATGAAAATTAGAAAACTTTTTAAATCAAAATTTTACATAGCAATGCTGATTGCTTTAATTTTTGGGTGTAATGACACCAACAATTCTTTTAATGAAATTTTAAAATCCAATGATTTGGAAAAAATTGAATTAAAAAGAAAAGAAATTATTGTAAATCAACAAAAAATATTTGATCAGCTAAATCTAATCGATAATAAAATTGAGGAACTAAATGGAACAAATAATTACCCTGTCGTTAAAACAATTTTTTTGAAAAAAGAAAAGTTTGATCATTATGTAGACTTACAAGGAAGTATTGTATCTGACCAATTAATTAATCTTGTTCCAGAATTTTCAGGAATTCTCAAAAAAATATATGTCGAGAGTGGAGACAATGTAGTTAAAGGGCAAAAACTAGCGGAAATTGATGATGGAGGGCTAAAAGATCAACTCTCTCAACTAGAAATCACATTTCAACTTACTGAAACAACTTACCTAAGACAAGAGAAATTGTGGTCAGAAAAAATTGGAAGTGAAATCCAATACTTGCAGACAAAAGCTTTGTATGAAACACAAAAAAAAGGGATTGAGCAATTAAAAAAACAATTGCAAAAAACATCAATTACAGCTCCATTTAATGGTATAATTGACAAAGTCCACTCCAAAGAAGGCGAAGTTGTTTTCCCAGGACAGTCAAAAATAATGTTGATACTAAACATGGACAACATGTATGTTGAATCTAATGTTCCAGAAAATTATCTAAATTCTATTTATAAAGGTAAAAATGCCATCATAGAGTTTCCTTACGAAGGAGGAAAATTAGAATCTGAAATAAGACAATCTGGTAACTTCATCAATCCAAACAACAGGACATTTAAAATTGAAATTAAGCTTCCCAAAAATAAACTTAATGTAAAGCCAAACCTTAATGTGAGAATTAAAGTAAATGATTACACGAACGAAAATGCGATTCTTATTGATGAAAGTTTTGTCAGCATTGATAGCAATAATGAAAAATATGTTTATAAAATTATTAATGACCGTGGACAATCCATTGTCATAAAAAATGTAATTGATACTGGAAAAAGTGATGGAAATAGAATTGAAGTTCTTTCTGGTTTAAATGAAAATGATGAAATAGTCTCACAGGGCATTCGAAAAATCGTTGATAATGCTAGAGTGATTGTAAAAAAATAAAAGATCTTGAGTAAAAAAATAAATAAAGAATTTGCCCCTTCATCATGGGCCATTAGGAACAGCACAACCATGTATGTTCTAATGGGAATAATATTATTTCTGGGTGTTAATGCTTATTTCAGCATGCCAAGGGAAGATTATCCCGAGATCAAGGAGAACCTGGTTTTTGTAAGCTCTATTTATCCTGGAAATACAGCGGAAGATCTTGAAAAATTAATTACGGAACCTATTGAAGACAAATTAAAATCTGTAAATAATATTGAAAAAATTACATCAACCTCCCAAGAAAATTTTTCATTAATCATCATTGAATTTAACGACAAAATTGGGTACACCGAAGCGAAATTAAAAGTTAAAGACGAAATTGAGGCAGCTACAGCCAGCGAGGATTGGCCCATGTTTAATAATGTTAAAGTAGACCCTAAGGTTTTCAATATGACATTTACTGAAGAAATGCCAATAATGAATATCAATATCTCAGGAGATTATACCACTGAAAAACTAAAGGAATATTCAGAGCACTTACAGGACAAAATAGAAAACTTAAGTGAGATCAAAAAAGCCGAAATAAGAGGAGCTCTGGACAAAGAAATTGAGATAGCAGTTGACGTGTTCAAAATGATGTCTGCAAAAGTTAGTTTTTATGACATATTAAGTTCTGTTCAAAATGAAAATGTTTCAATAACAGCTGGTAATCTTAAATCAGGTGGCAAAAGAAAGTCAATCAGAATTTTAGGTGAAATTGAAAATCCAATAGAACTTGAAAATTTTGTTGTCAAATCTGAAAATAATAGTCCAGTTTTTTTAAAAGATATCGCTGAAATAAAATTCAAGGAAAAAGATATTACTACCTACGCCAGAGAAAACGGAAGTTCAGTTGTAATGCTTGAAATAAAAAAAAGATCTGGGCAAAACCTAATTTCTGCAGCAAAAAAAATTAGAAAAATTGTTGCAGAAAGTAAAGCAAATTACTTTCCCAAAAACTTAAAAGTTAGCATAACCAATGACTTGTCTGAATTAACAGAAAACCAAGTAACCGACTTGGTAAACAGTATCGTTTTTGGAGTCGTATTGGTGGTAATTGTTTTGTTGTTTTTTTTAGGATTTAAAAATGCTCTTTTTGTTGGTTTTGCTATCCCAATGTCAATGTTTTTGTCACTTGTTATACTAGAGGCGATGGGGAACACATTGAATACAATGATCCTCTTTGGACTTATCATGGGTCTTGGAATGCTTGTAGATAATGGAATTGTAGTTGTTGAAAACGTCTATAGATTGATGGAAAAAGAGGGGATGAATCGACTCGATGCAACAAAGAAAGGTATTGCTGAAATAGCCTTTCCAATAATAATTTCAACTGCAACCACAATAGCTGCATTCATTCCACTGGGCTTGTGGCCAGGTAGAATTGGTAAATTCATGATCTTTTTTCCAATCACTCTTTCCGTAGTTTTGGGGTCTTCCCTTCTGGTTGCTATTTTTTTTAATTCAGTACTGGTATCCAAAATGATGAAAGTTGAAGATACTGATATGCCTGTAAAAAGGTTAGT
>CEOF01142139.1_pt1 | contig 10599 bp, 10 predicted proteins | sample 361311 | NCBI WGS metagenome assembly CEOF01 (sample SAMEA2619667, study PRJEB7988) | marine metagenome | biome: marine biome (ENVO:00000447); feature: surface water layer (ENVO:00002042); material: "saline water (ENVO:00002010), including plankton (ENVO:xxxxxxxx)" | depth 5 m
GCAAAAAATCTTAAAAAAAGGACTTCATCTTATTTTGGAAAGTCTCTCAAGGACAGAAAAACAAATCAAATAAGAAGACTAACCGATCATATTGAAGTTTTTATAACTAATAATGAAGTTGAGGCTCTTTTACTGGAGCAAAATCTCATAAAAGAAAATAAACCAAAATTTAATATTCTTTTGAGGGATGACAAAACATATCCATATATATTTTTTTCTCTTGATCAAGAATTCCCAGGAGTTTATCTCAAAAGAACAAAAGGCTCTGTTAATAAAAACTATATTGGTCCATTTATAAGTTCCCAGGCTGTAAAAAATTCAATTAAAGACATACAGAAAATATTCAGGGTTAGAAATTGTTCTGATGCGACTTTTAAATCGAGGACTAGACCATGTATTGAATTCCAGATGAAAAGATGTAGCGCGCCTTGCACAAAAAATATTTCGAAAGAAGAATATATGGAGGATATCGAAAAGTCCAAAGATTATCTTACATCCTCAAAAAGAAACCTGGTTTCTAATTTGAAAAAAGCTATGAAAAAAGCTTCTGATGGACTCAACTATGAAAAAGCAGCAGATATTAGAAATAGGATTAATCAAGTTGAAGTTATTAATGAAAAACAAGCCATAACTCCAAATGGAATTGATGCAGATATATTCTCAGTTGAAAAGGTAAATAACTATGCTGGAATATGTATAGTAACCATTAGAGATGGAAAAATACGAGGAACTAAAACACACTTAGTTAAAGACGCTTTTCTTGAGACTATAAATAATCTTTACGAATTGGCAGTTTTTAATTTTTACTCAACCAAAGCTAATTTACCAAAGAAAATATTCTTCGCATCCCCTCTGGGCGAACTTTCTCTTATTAAAAAATGTATTGAAGACAATATTTCTAACAAAATAGTTTTTCCAAAAACACGAAATTCTTTTATTAAGCCAGTAGTTTCTCTTGCAAAAAATAATGCTGCCCAAATAATCAAAAATCATTTAAGTGAAAAAGAAAAATATGCTTTTGCATATCGAGAACTTTCTGAGAAGCTAGATGTTAAAAAAATTGAAAGAATAGATGCATTCGACATAAGTCATCAGTACATGAAGCAAGGAGTTGGATCATGCGTGGTATTTGCAGAAAGCGGAGCTTCAAAAAAAGATTATAGACTATTCAATATTCCAAATGATATCGCTGGCAATGATGTTGCATCAATAGAGCATGTAATTTCAAGGAGATTAAAATATTATGAAAGTCATAGACCTGACTTGATTTTAATTGATGGTGGAAGAGCCCAATTAAATTTTACGAATAGAATACTCAAAAATTTTGATATGGAAGAAATTCTTGTTTTAGCAATAGCTAAGGGCAAAGGAAGGATTAGAGCTACTGAAACAATATATACAAATAAGGGAGTTGTAGAAATAAACCCTCATTCAGAATCTTTTAAGCTTTTAAATGAGTTAAGAGATGAGTCGCATAGATTTGCAATAACTGCATCAAGAAAGAAAATACGCAAATCAAATAAATATTCTGTACTAGATTCAGTTAAGGGAATAGGCCCAATAACTAAAAAAGCTTTACTAAAAAAGTTTAAGAATCTTAAATCAATAAAAGAAGCTTCAAAGGATGATTTAATGACTATCAAAAATATAAATGAGACAATGGCATTAGAAATTAAAAGAATTTTATGATTTCAAATATTCTTAACCTAATAACACTTTCAAGAATTCTTTGTGCAATTGCAATTTATCTATTTTTATATCTAGAAGCTAACTATTTAGTGGCTTTAGTATTATTTTTTATTGCCTCCCTATCCGATTTTCTTGATGGCTATATTGCTAGAAAAACTAATTCAGAATCTATACTTGGAGAAATTCTAGATCCAATTGCAGACAAATTATTGATTGTATTTGTTTTGATTGGTTTAAGTATAAATCTAAATAGTTTTTTAATAGGTTTTATATCTTCAGTAATTATCTCAAGAGAGATTTGGGTAGCTGCTCTAAGAGATATTAATTCTAGAAATAACCAATCTGAAAAAACTAAAGTGACATTTTTGGCTAAGACAAAAACTGCAATTCAATTGCTTGCTATATTAACTTATCTTTTTGGCCTTACAATAAATAATATGATGGTCCTATTCTTTGGTGATATTATTCTTATAATTGCTCTTTTAATAACTATGCAAACGGGACTCCAATATACAATTTCAACCTTCAGAAAATGAGTAAGGAAAAACAAGTAATAGATATAGCAAAACAAGTAATCGACGACGAAGTTAAAGCACTTATTGGTTTAAAAGACTTTATTGATAAGAACTTTGAGAAGATTGTAAATATTATTTATGATTGTAAAGGCCGAATAATATTTACAGGTATTGGTAAATCTGGCCATATAAGTAAAAAAATATCTGCTACATTATCTAGTACGGGCACTAGCTCTTTTTTTATGCACTCGACCGAAGCTTTTCACGGGGATCTTGGAATGATCCATGTTGACGATATTGTTATTGCAATTAGTTATTCAGGTGAGACCGAAGACCTGCTAAAAACAATTCCAATAATAAAAAAAATAGGCTGTATTGTGATAGGAGTATCTGGGAATGATAAATCATCATTATCAAGAATATCAGATTACCATCAGTTAATTAGAGTAGAAAAAGAGGCTTGTCCTCTTGATCTCGCACCCACCTCTAGCGCAACAGCAACACTCGTTTGGGGAGACGCATTAGCAATTTCTTTAATGGATATAAAAGAATTTAAGCCTGAAGACTTTGCAAAATCCCATCCTGGGGGGACTTTAGGAAAAAAATTACTTCTTACTGCAAAAGATATAATGGTTTCAGGAGACGAACTGCCAATCATAAGTGAAGACATGATATCAAAAGATGTTATTAAGACTATTTCTGAAAAGGGTATAGGAGTTACTTTCGTCGGATCCCATGATAAAAATATTATTGGAATTGTAACTGATGGAGATATAAGAAGAGCAATCGATAAATCAAATTACTTTTTTGATATGACAGCTCAAGATATTATGTCTAAAGGCTTCACATCAGTAGCTCCTGATGAACTAGCATCTGAATGTTTAAATATAATGGCTAAAAAAAATATAGGCTGTTTGGCTGTTATGAAAAATGATGCATTAGTTGGCGTTGTTAATCAAAAAGATTTAGTTAAATTAGGTATATAATTCTTATTATCGGCTGGGTGGCAGAGTGGTCATGCAGCGGACTGCAAATCCGTGTACGCCGGTTCGATTCCGGCCTCAGCCTCCATCCAAAATAACTGAAACAAATAATCAAGATTTTAATTTTTTCTATATAATATGTTTTTTATTTATATATATTTTTATGAAAATACTTGTTATGGGACTGCCGGGAAGCGGTAAAACCTATCTAACTGAGAGACTTCAACCCCTTCTAGAATCTGCATGGTACAACGCTGACCAGGTTAGAAAAATGGCTAATGATTGGGACTTTTCAGACGAAGGTAGAAAGAGGCAATCAAATAGGATGAGAGCCTTCGCAGATTTTGAAAAAGAAAATGGCAGATTTGTTATATGTGACTTTGTGTGTCCAACTGTTCAAACTAGAAAAAATTTTGATGCAGATATTACGATTTGGATGGATACAATCAAGGAAGGAAGATTTCAGGATACAAATAAAATTTTCGTTCAACCACATAATGTAGATTTTCACATCACCGAGTGGAATGAAAAGAATCATATTAATATTGCATATGACATTAAGGAAAAATATGTTTGATTGGAAAAAACCAACTGTACAGATGTTAGGAAGGTGGCAACCGTGGCATCAAGGTCATCAAGAACTTTTTAAGAGATGTGTTGCAAAAACTGGCCAAGTTGCAATTCAAGTAAGAGATGTCCAAGGATCATCTGGAGGAGATGGGCAGGATGACAATCCTTTTGACTGGAATAGTGTTTGCAAAAATATCGAGGAAGGTCTTGAAAAAGATGGCTACAAGAGAGGTATTGAGTATGAAATTATGCTTGTTCCTAATATAGTAAATATAACTTATGGGAGGGGTGTAGGATATTCTTTTGAGGAGGAGACTTTTGATGAAACTATTACCTCCATAAGCGCAACTAAAATAAGGAAAAAACTTCGAGAAGACGGAAAATTAGAATAATTACTTTGTAAATAGTCTAAAATAATCATATGAACAACTTATCTGATCAATCATGAAAGTTGGTATAGTTGGTTATGGCTTTGTTGGAAAAGCTGTTTCAAATGGATTAAAAGATTCAGTCCTCAAACTAGAGATAGATCCAAAGTTAAAGACATCAACTAAAGACTTAATTGCCTTTAATCCCGAAATAATTTTTATATGTCTTCCAACACCCCTAAAAGAAGATCTATCATTAGACTCAAGCATTGTGGACAATGTTATAGATGAATTAATTGATCTTAAAATAAATAGTTTAATTGTTCTCAAAAGTACAATTCTTCCTGAAAACTTAAAAGACATTAATAAGAGGGTTAAAAAGTTTATTTATAATCCAGAGTTCCTTAGAGAAAAGTATGCAAATGAAGATTTTATAAACTCTAATTTATTAGTATTTGGAGGAAGAAATGAGGAAATAGCTGAAATAAAAGAGTTTTATACTCAATACACTAAATGTATTTGCAGGGATTTTATAGAAACGGATATTGTGACTGCCTCGCTGATTAAGTATTCAATTAATACTTTTCTTGCAACAAAAGTATCATTTTTTAATGAGATGAAAAAAGTTTTCTTAAAATCCAATGCGGAAGATACATGGGAAAACTTTACAGAATATCTTCAAAAGGATTCAAGAATGGGAAATAGCCACATGTCAGTTCCAGGTCATGATGGAAAAGAGGGATTTGGAGGGGCATGTTTACCAAAAGATTCTTTTGCTCTATTAAAGTTCTTTGAGAAAAATAATTTAGATTTTAAGGTTTTGAAATCTGTGATAGAAGTTAACAATGACATAAGAGGTAAGTATAATGATGATCCTAGGGAGAGAGAGCAAAGGATTTCATATAAAAAAAATATTACTTAATTTGCCCAGGTGGTGGAATTGGTAGACACAAGGGATTTAAAATCCCTCGAAGGCAACTTCGTGCCGGTTCAAGTCCGGCTCTGGGCACCAATTTAATTTTGAGTAATTCTAAAGATATATTAATGATGAACTGCAAGATATAATTATGAATGAAATGAACACACTTAATAGTTCTGATAGTAATGACTTCATAGACCTATTTGATTTAATTAAATCAGTATTTAAAGATAAGATATTAATTTTAGTCACAACGCTAATTACGTTTATATTATTTTTATTGATCTCTTTAACTCTTGACAATAAATATCAATCAACTGCAATTGTTGCCCCTGCTATAGAGGCAACTAATCCAAGTCAATCTTTTCAAGCACTTTCTTCAATTGCTGGCTATACTGGATTAAATATATCCTCAGATTCAAATATCACAATTGAAGCAATTGAACGCATTCAGTCTTTAGATTTTTTTTCTGATCATTTCTTGCCATATATAAATCTTCAAGATCTTGTAGCCTCAAATAACTGGGACTCACTGTCAGGAAAGCTTGAATACGATAGCTCGATTTTCAATGAAGAAAAGGGTTTATGGGTTAGAGAAGTAGACTATCCAAAAACAGTAAAGCCATCCGATCAAGAAGCTTTTAAATTTTATGAAGATATTCTCTCAATATCTTATGACAATGATACTCATTTTGTAGAACTTTCAATTATATTTATTTCACCAGATATAGCTAAAGAATGGCTTGATCTCATTATTAAAAATATTAATGAGAGTCTAAGAGAGATTGACAGAAGAACAGCCTTAAATGCAATTTCTTTTCTTGAAAGTCAGTCTAAAACAACAAATTTAACTGAATTAAATGAAGCTATTTCAACTCTTCTTGAAGATCAACTTAAAACTCTGATGCTTACTTCGGCAAGAAAGGACTATATTTTTAAAATTATAAGTTCACCTGTTTCACCAGAAATGAAGTCATCACCAAATAGGGCTTTAATCTGCATCATAGGTATTTTTCTAGGTTTTATGCTAGGGCTATTCATAAGCATTTTTAAGTCTTTGTTTTTAAGACATCGACTTTAAGTAATTTTTTCATGAAGCTCAATAAAACTATATGAAACTTCTCATACCAGGAGGGGCTGGTTATATTGGCTCTCATACCGTTAAGAATGCTCTAAAAAAAGGCTATGATGTAACAATCCTAGATAATTTTTCTACAGGTCATAGATGGGCCACTCAAGATTGTGAGATCTTAGAAGTTGATTTGCTCGATAAAGAAAAACTATCAAAGTTATTGAAAGGTAGGAAATTTGATGCAGTTATTCACTTCGCTGCAAAATCTCTTGTTGCTGAGTCTTTCAAAAGCCCTGAAAAATATTATAAGAACAACATTCTTGGGACTATAAATCTTGTTGAAGAAATATTAAAGAATGACATTAATAAATTAGTTTTTTCTTCATCTGCTGCCATTTATGGGAACCCTTCTTCAGAAAAGATATCAGAAGTACACCCAAAAAAACCAATTAATCCTTATGGAAGAAGCAAGCTTTATACAGAAAATATTCTTGAGGATTTTACTAAATCAAACGAATTAAAAGTTATTTGCTTAAGATACTTTAACGCAGCTGGTGCAGACCCTTCCGGAGATATTGGTGAAGACCATGATCCAGAGACACACCTTATTCCTAACATATTGAATTCTGTTATTCATAATAAGATAGTTTTAGAAGTTTTTGGTGATGATTATCCTACATATGATGGAACATGCATTAGAGATTATATTCACGTAAATGATTTAGCAGAAGCTCACATATTGGGAATAGAAAAAATTGACAAATTAAAGGATTTTTCAGCCCTTAACCTTGGAAATGGGAATGGCTTTTCAATAATTGAAATTATTAAATCAGTTGAAAGAGTTATTAATACTCCAGTTTCATATAAGGTTTCACAAAGACGGAAGGGTGATCCAGCGGTTTTAGTGGCTGATAATTCCTTATCAAAAAAAGAATTGGGCTGGCAACCAGATTACGAAAGTATGGATAAGATAATTGAAACGGCATACAAATGGCACATGAGTTTGAGATGAAAAAGGGAATATTACTATTTTCACCAAAAGACACAGCTGTTCATAAAATGCATTTAGAAGCATTTGAAAAGTATGCTAGTGAAAGCTTTAGGATATTTAAAGGAAGAAATAGCTTAGGAATAATTATTGATATTTATAATTTAAGAAGTTCAGCAAATAATATCTTCATTCAATCTACTGGAATACTAAACTTAATTGCGATACTTTTTGCAAGGATCTTCAGCTATAAAGTTTTCTATTATCTTCATGAACCAACCTCGCTAAAAAGAAAAATTTCTGAGAATCCTTTTGTTAAGGCTATTGTGTGGCACTTCGTTCAAATTATAGATTCGAGTATGTCTAACTTTGTTCTCATTAGCCGGGAGGGACTCATTAATAAAACAACAAAGAATCATTATGTAAGGAAAAAAAAGATTAAAATAGCTCCTTTGTTAATGCCTGAAGAATCTTTCTCCACAAAAAAAAGAAAATTTAGGATTACATATCTTGGAAGACCAGATGATAGAAGATTTATAAAAGATTTTATCGAACACTATGATACTTTTAGGAGTCTCAAGATTAAACAGACTATTTTGACCGGGAATCCTCACGAGCTGAATAAGCTTTTACCTAAAATACCATCTGGAGTAAGCGTTTATGCTGAAAAGAATTTCTCTGAAGATCTTAAATCTAGGATATTAAGTGAAACAATATGCTTATGGAATCCAAAACGAGGAAAAATATCTCAGTCAGGAGTAACTGCTGATGCTATTCGATTTGGTATTTCAATCTTGCTCACTGAGAAGGATCCTGCATATAAAGAATTGATTGATAGGGGCATTGCAATAGATTATAAAAAATCTAAAAATGAGAATTTTACAAATCTTACTGTAATAGATTTTGATAAAGTAGAGCATGCATCTAAACTTTATTTTTCATCTAACCATGGGCAGATATCTTTTAATGTTAAATATTCACCAATTTTTAATTCCATATAGTTTTGGAACCAATAAATGAATAATCAAAGCACTAACGAAAATAAATTAATAGATTTTTTAATCATCGGTGCTATGAAGGCAGGTACAACTACTGTTGCAGAAATTATGAACTATCATCCAAAATTATTCATACCAGAATCAAAAGAGCCAAGCTACTTTATTGATTGGAATAATGAATTTTATAATTCATATGGCGAAAATATATCTTGGAAATCAGAAAGTGCAAATGATTTTAGAAGTTACAAGGAATTATTTAAAAGCGCAACTCCGAATACTTTGAAAGGTGAAGCAAGCACATTGTATTTACCCTCAAAAGCTTCTCCTAAACTCGTTTATGATCATAATCCTAAAATGAAGCTCATTGTAATACTCCGAGAACCTATTGCTCGGGCATATTCTGCATATAACTATAATATGACTCATCAAAAGGAAAGATGCGATACGTTTGCTGATGCAGTAAATGAAGAGCTTGATGGGAAAAGAAATAACTATATTTATAATGCAAGATATCTTTACTACGGACTATACCATAAGCACCTTCAGAATTGGCTTAAGTATTTCTCAACTACACAAATTAAGATTCTTGATTTCAATAACTTGGTTGAAGATCCTGTATCTTTTTATAAGGAGATATCTCAATTTCTAGAAATAGATGATTTTGACAGTTATGTTAAAGATTTTAATAAGAAATATAATGTTGGAACTATTCCAAAAAATAAAGTAAGTAAAAAATTATGGGGCCTGCTAGAGAAGCCAAGTGGCCTCAAGCTTACTATCAAACGATATATTGATAATAATTTTCTAGCTAGATTAAAAAAGGTATTTAGGACTTATTTGGTCAGATCACATTCTAGAGAGGTAGGCAAGAAGAATTTAGATGAATTTAAACATCTTGAAGATTATTTTAGTGATGATCTAAAAAATCTAAAAAATTCTTTTGGTTTTTCGTTAAGCAAAAAATGAACATCATTACAGCAAATAGAATTAATACAGGGCACATATTTTTGAACCCTATTAAAGCTCTAACAATAATATCTTGCTTGCTCCTACCTTATGTATTTATTGAGCCAGCGCCGGTAGATATTTTCTTTATGTTTTTTACAATTTATATTATTTTTAATCTTAAAATACCGAGTATTTCCTTAGTAATTTTTCTTACTTATATTTTCTTTACACTTTTTTCGACTGTTATCGGCCTTTCATTAGGCCTTTCGGAAACCTACAAAGTCTTGGAATACTTTTTAATTGAGTTCTATTTAGCATCTCTATTATTAGCGATATCATCTGTTACTCTGCAAAAAGAATATTTTGTTGATTTCTTTTTGAAATGGTACATTTATGGCGCATTTTTTTCATGTTTTATAGTTCTTTTAATAAAATTTGGACCAGATAATTTAAGCTTAATTTATCGGGATGATTTTAGGATAAGAGTTAAAGGCTTTTTTAAAGATCCAAATGTTTTAGCGCCTTTTTTGATACTGCCAATCATAGCAGTCTTATTTTCAGAAATAATTAAGTCAAAATTTACAAGACTAATGATAGCAGTTGTATGCATTTTTTTGCTTTTTCTTACATTCTCAAGAGGAGGTTATGCATCTTTGGTAATCTCAATTATGTATGCCATAACCTTAATTTTGCTAAAGAGAAGCTCAATAAAGACTATTCTTACTTTATTAGCTATTTTTCTAAGCTCAATTTTAATAATAACATGGATAATGAGTACTGATATTTTTCAGTCTGCTGATTACTTACTATCAAGATTTGAATTAAAAGATTATGACTCTCAAAGATTCTTTCATATCAAAAATGCTTTGGAAGTAGGGATCCTTAATCCACTTGGAACTGGGCCAGGAAGTTATGGAGCAGTTTATAATCTTAATCCACATAATTTATTTGCCGGAAAAATAGTAGATGCAGGACTTATACCGGCAATAATTATTACATTTCTTCCAGTTTGCGCTTGGATTTTCACAACATTTAATTTTTTTAAACGTAATGATAATATTTCTTTAATACTATCTTCTTCGATGATTGCACAAATCCTTGCTTCAACTGTTGTTTATTCTCATCACTGGAGACATATGCTGATACTGGCAGTAATTTCTTGTGCATACTCAATAAGAAAACCATGATACCCTCTTCTTTATAGAGCATTTAAGAGGATATAATTTTGATAGATTTAAAGAATAAGATAATTTTCATTCATATTCCTAAAACTGGCGGTCAGTCAATTGAAAATTATTTTTTAAGAATTAATGACCTATCAAATAAAGACAAAGCATCTCTATTTTTGTTCAAAAATTCACATGAATCAAACATGTCCAGAGCAAATGCTCATCTGACATTAGAGATGTATGAAAAATACTATTTTGGAGGTGAAATACCAGAGGATTTTAAGATATTTTCTGTAGTGCGGAATCCACATAATAGGTTTGTAAGTGAATCAAAGTATAGAAAATTTAGATTTGGATTTATCAAGTTTAGGTTACCTATG
>CEOF01023832.1_pt1 | contig 10576 bp, 8 predicted proteins | sample 361311 | NCBI WGS metagenome assembly CEOF01 (sample SAMEA2619667, study PRJEB7988) | marine metagenome | biome: marine biome (ENVO:00000447); feature: surface water layer (ENVO:00002042); material: "saline water (ENVO:00002010), including plankton (ENVO:xxxxxxxx)" | depth 5 m
CAGGGCAATCTGCTGAGGATTCATTTGAAATTGAAATAGGCCTTGGTTCAACAATGACTCCTACAGATATTTTAGACGGCGTTTTAAAAATGACAGTGAGGGTTGCAATTACAAGACCAGCCGAGTTTATTGTTATCACATTTGAACAACAACAACAAAAATCTTAATTAATCAAACTAAAAATATAAATTATGGCTTTACCAGTTGCAGGCACGGGGGAAGAACAAGACCAGTTTTGGCCCATGCCCAAATTTTACTTCTCCGTTGACATCGGTGATGATACAGATATTGCATTTCAAGAAGTTAGTGGATTGGATGTAGAATCCGAAGTTATTGAGTACAGACATGGAAATAGTCCTAATCACTCAGTAATTAAAATGCCAGGCATGATGAAGTTCTCGGATATTACTCTTAAGAAAGGAGTCTTTGCTGACGATAATACTTTTTATGAATGGATTTCTCAAATTTCATTAAATACTTATACTAGATTAACAGTTGTAATACGTTTACTTGATGAAACAGCAACTCCAAGAATGACTTGGACTCTAACAAATGCTTTTCCAAAACAAATTACACCAACTGATATGAACTCTCAATCATCAGAAGCAGGAATTGAAACTATGGTCCTAGCCCATGAAGGTTTGACTGTTGAAGTTGGATAATCCCTATTAGATTTTCTTTTTCTTAAGAAAATTTAATTAGTATAAAACACTTAATAGCTAAAATAGGTCTTTATCTAGCATCTGTTTTAGCTATATTTTTTAATAGACTATGAGCGGAAGTGATTTTGATAGAGATCCAGCTATTGGATATGTTTTTGGAGTAAGTGCTGTTGGAGTAAACTCTCTTATGGGAAATCTTTCAGGAGCTGTATCATTTTATGGAGGAAATCCTGATGCAAAATTTCAATCTGTAAGTGGTATTAGGGCAGAAAGGGCCCCTGAAGAATACCGACCATTAGGGGCTAACAATTTTTCTTATAAACTCCCAAGAGTTACTAATTATACTAATCTTATTTTAGAAAGAGGTATTACAAAGTCTAATTCAGACTTGACTAACTGGGCAGTCAATTTTTTGACAGAGGACTCACCGACTTTAAGTATCCCATTTAGTACTTCGTATTATCTAGAAAAAAAAATAATCATAGTATCACTGTATGATAGAAAAAATCCAAATGATACATGGTTTCCTTTGATGACATGGACTTTTGATGATGCTATTCCAGTAAGTATCGAATATAGTGGTCTTGACTCCAAAACAAGTGGAATAGCTATTGAGAAATTTGAACTTGCTTACTCAAAATTGTCAATTCTTCATAATACGCAATTGTAATGGCTGTAGAAATAAAAGAGCTTATCGTAAAGGGTTTTGTAAATGGCGAAAAAAAGATTCAAGAAAAAGACCTAGTTAAAATAATTAATGGGGAACTTTCGAAGCGATTACCACAAAAAATAACAGAGGATCAAAAACAAGAAATAATTGAGGCCTGTATTTACGAATTTAAAAATTACATAGATCACAAAATAAATTATTAATATGCCACTATTTTTTTCTTCCAACGATTTGACAATAAGTGGTTACAGTGACGAAAAGTTTAGCTCTAAAATTGGAGATTATAAATTGCAGGTTGGCCCAGAAGCATTTGATATATCTCTTGGTGACAATACAGCAGATGCTGGAAGAGATATTGAGGGGTCAAAACAAGTTCCTAGTGACCCTCCAAAGATTTTAAGATCTTTAAAATTTACTTTTTTAATTGATAATACGGGTTTATTACCCTCGCTTCCTGATGGGTGTTACGAAACAGGAACAGATATTGGACAATCAATTGAAGAATTGAAAAAAGTTAGTGTCACAGAGAATAACGAAACCCACCGAAAACCATTCGTTGAAGTTACATGGGACAAACTAAATATTAGAGGGGTATGTACTGATATTATTCAAGAATATACTTTTTTCCACGAAGCAACCCCCTTGAGAGCTAAGATTACAATGAATGTTAAAGAAATAAGTGTTGGGTCCAATCCACTTTTTAGATCACCTGACATTTCTAGAATACCAACTGTAAAAGAGGGAGATAACTTAATTAAATTTTGTGAAGAGTATTATGGAAATAAGGAACTCTATATAAAAATAGCTGAGCTTAATAATTTACCCTCTTTTAGAAGACTTAAAGAAGGTCAAAGTCTTGAGTTTCCACCAATAAAAAAATAGATATGGTTTACCCTGCAGATACCCTTCATCAAGTTGTTTCTTATTCAGTAAAATTCAATAATACTGAACTTTCTTCAGAATATCAATTAGCTGCAATCGATACGACAAAAGAGATCAATAAAATTTCTCAAGCTAGGGTTGCTATATTAGGAGGTGATCCAAAAAAAAATGAGTTTGAAGAAAGTGAAGAAACAATGTTTCAACCTGGGAAATCTGTTGAAATAAAACTCGGCTATAAAGAATCGAACACCACTGTATTTAAAGGAATTGTTGAAAAAGTTGAAATCAAATTAGAGGAAGGATATGAAATAAATAGTATTAAGAGCTTGATGATATTAAATTGCGTTGATAAGGCAATAAAGTTAAAAAACTCAAATACTACAGACATATATGAAAACAAAAAAGACAGTGAAATTATGACTACTTTAATTTCAAAAGCTGGACTAACCAAAAAAATCACTGCAACTAAAATCAAACACGACTTTTTCCCAAAATATAATATAAATGATTGGGATTTTATTCTACGAAGAGCAATGGTTAATAGTTTAATCGTGGTAAATTCAAATAATGAATTAGATATTAAAAAGCCTTCTGTTTCAACAAGCCCTTCTTTAACAATAAAAAACGGTGGAGGAACTATTTCTTTCAATGGAAAATTAAGTGCTCAAAATCAATTGCAAAAAATTTCTTTTAATTCATATGATCCTTTTGGAGAAAAATCATCAAAAAAATCAGCAGCTGAACCGTCGCTAACAGCGCAGGGAATTTTGAAATCTACCCAAATTGCAAGTTTTGTTAGCCCCTCAGAATACCCTCTTAACCTACCTCAGCCAATAGAAAGTAATGAATTGTTAGAGTTAGCAAATTCGGAACTACAGAACGGTAGGTTAAACCGTATTTTTGGTGAGGTTAAGGTAAAAGGTGTAAAAACACTTGATTTAGATCAGCTAGTAAAACTCGAAGGCTTCGGTAAACTTTTTGATGGTAATTGCTACGTTACAAAAGTAAAGCATGAATTTAAAAGAGGAGCGTATTTTACAACTATTGGTTTTGGTCTAGATGGACTCACAACTTTCAAAAGAGATAATATTGATGTTGAAAAACTCACTCCATATATTTCTGGGACTCACATTGGGAAGGTTAAAAAGATTGATAAAGATCCAGATAATGAATATAGAATCCAGGTAGTTATACCAGTAATTAAATCAACAGGGGATGGGATATGGGCCCGATTAACTCATTTCTATACTGGCGGTAATAGTTCTGGATCTTTTTTTATTCCAGAAATTAATTCTCAGGTAGTAATTTCATTTATTGGAAATGATCTTAGATATCCAGTAATTATAGGTGGATTATTTACAAAAAGCAATAAGCCGAAAGAAAAATCTATAACAAAAGATAATTTTATTAAAGAAATTAGAACTAAAAATGATCTTAAAATACATTTTGATGATGATAAAAAGATTTTAAGTATTAGTACTGCAAAGGATAAACAAATTATTGAAATAAATGATGACAAAAAACAAATTGAAATAAAAGACATGAATGGGAATACAATTACAACAAGCTCAAAAGGCATTGTAATGAAAAGTAAAAAGGAAATATCTATTCAGGGTAAAACAATTAAAATTAAAGGAACCAGTGGTGTTACTATTGACGGAAAATCGGGAAGCGGTGTAAAAGTGAATGGTAGCAATGTTCAGTTAAAAGCATCAGCAAAATTAACAGCAAAAGGGGGAAGTGGTGCAGATCTTCAAGCTTCAGGGAAAGTTAATATAAAAGGCGCAACTGTAAACATAAACTAAAATGGGTAAACCAGATGCAACCCTTTACGCACTTAAAAAATGTGACATTTTAGTTGCTTTAGGGACTGATATAGAAACATCTTTATTCTCTTCTTGTTTAAAAAAAATCAGTTGCTCGAAAAGACGACCTCTTTGAAAGCTGTAGGTAAAATTAGTTTGAGAAAATTTAATTTAAAAATAGGTGAATTATGAGCGATCAACAAAAATCTTTTTTAGGAAAAGGCTGGTCCTTTCCACCCTCATTTGATAAAAGTAGAGGAGAAATTCAAATGGTTATTGAGGATGAAGATATTAAAGAAAGCTTGCAAATTTATTTTTCCACAAGAATCGGAGAAAGAATAGTGAGGCAGGACTATGGTTGTATTATATATGATTATTTATTTCAATCAGCTAATTCAAGTACCCTATCTTCTATAGAATTATCTCTTACTAATATGATAAGAGAATATGAACCCAGAATACTAGTTCATCAGGTAAAAGCAGTAATTGTTGACGAAAAAGAGGGAATAATTAATATTAATGTAGAATATGAAATTCAATCAACGAATACTCGTGATAATATTGTTTTTCCATTTTATATCAATGAGGGTACTAATATAAGGTCCTAAGAAAATGAATAAAGATTTAGCTGTTTACCTTAATCCTGAAAATTTTCAAATTGATGATAGAAATTTGGAAGATTTGATTTTGTATACAACTAAGCTATCTCAGGTTTTAAAATATTTTGATCTCAAAAATAAGTCAGATGGTAACTGGCTTGATTTTTTTATTACTGATGAAACTTTCCTATTAGTAATTATTTTAAAATATGATTTGCACTATTACGATAATCAAAGGCTGAATTTAATAAAGAATTTTGACGAATTCTCCCCAAGAGAAGAAAAAGAAAAAATTTTCAGAGCTTTTGTTGAATTAATTTTTACCTATTTCAAAGCCATAGAAGATTGGTATAGAGGTGCTCGAAAAAATAATCTTTCTCAAGAAAGTTCTAAAGTAGAGTTAGAACTTGAGCAAGCCATATTAAAAAAAGCCAAGCTTACTTTTAAAACTTTTGCCTCTTATTTCAAGGGTCTTGAAATCAATGAAGCTTATAACTTTTCATTTCCTTTTTCACTAGATGAATTTTCTTCAATTTGGGGGATAAAAGAAATTGAAGCCGATAATATATTTAATGATATTGATCCGACTCAATCCGATTTAAGTAGTGGATTAAAGAAATTGATTTTGCTGTATTCTCCGATATACAAAGTCGTTTTTGAATTGCGACTTAAGGCTAAAGATCTTTTTGAAAAGTCGTTGACAAGCTCAGGTTTTCACAAACCACATATTGGCCTGCTGCTTTCTTTTCTAAGCCTTTTTGAATACCTTAAAAGAGATTTAAATAAAATTACAGTCAAGCATCTCGATTATTTCTATCATTATATTCTAGGCCAAAAGCCAAAAGGAATATTGGCTAAAACAATGTATTTGACCTTCAATATTGATCAAAATGTGAAGCGTTTAGTATTGGATGAAAAAAGTAAAATTATAGTGGGTCAATACGAAGATGGTTCAAATATCTTATTTGAAACCAATGAAGAAGTCGAATTAAGCAACGTTAGTATCTCACAATTGATTACCAACTTTATCAGTAGAAATAATCAATATGAGTTTAACTCTAGATACAAACTTGTTGCAGGAATATTTCAAAAACGCCATTGTGCAAATATCTCAGAAGTTGATGCCTTCAATCAAAATCAAGAAGTTTTTGCTGCTTTGGGAGAAGAGCAAATATTCAAGACTGAAGAATATAAGTCAATGGACCGAAATGAGCTCGGTTTTGCTATTGCGTCTCCCTTATTAGTTTTAGGTAGAAGTAATCGTCAAATAACATTTAGTCTTTTCTTTTCTCCCAGCTCTATAGAATATCTTTCCAATTTAATTATTGATATAGCCAATTCAAGAGGGCTCTCTGAAGAAGATGTATTTAACGAAATATTTGAACAAATTTTCCTAATAGAATATACCAATGAAGAAGGATGGGTTTCCGTTGAAGATTATCTAATCGAATATCCTGAAGATTGGAGTTTAGGAAAAATTGCTGTAGAAATCAAATTAGACAAAAAAGCACACTCCGTAGATAATTTTGATTTTGAAATTCATGAATTAGACATCGAATGCAATCAACCCCTTTTTCGCTTAACACTAAATCCAGATAATTTTTACTTTGGTTATTCCTTCTTAAGTGGCATGGAACTGACTAAAATTGATATTGGAGTAGGTGTAAGTGATTTAAAAGAGATCAGAGCCTACAGCTCTTTAGGTGAGATTGATCTCAATTCAGAATTTGAAATGCTTGGAGCCACACCAAAAAAAGGAGCCTATATTTTGTTTTCTTCTCATGAATTATTTTGTAAGCCTATTGAAAACTTTGACCTAAATTGGAAATTCACAAACCTCCCAACAGTGACAAATACTTTGGAAGAATATTTTTCCAACTATAATAGAGCCATAACAGATTATAGTTTTCAATTGAAGTTAACAGCACTTTCGGACTATCGATTTGAGCGTAAAGGAGCTGAATCTTTCCAATTTGATATGTTTCAAAAGAATGAAGATACCTCAACAGACAACAAGAGAAACTTAGAAAAAATTGATGCTGCTAAAATGAAATTAAAGCCCAATTATACCCTTAGAGGAGACGATTTAGAGGAATATAACAATGATTTGGAAACAGGATACCTCAAATTAGAATTGGTAGAGCCTAAAATGGGGTTCGGTTTTGATGTTTATCCAATAGTCTTCAACGAGGCAGTAACAAAAGCTACAACTGAAAAACAAAAGCCTAAAAACTCCCCCCTCAATATACCCCAACCTAATGAACCCTTTTCACCCACGGCAGAAAATGTGAGTATTAATTATACTTCACAAACCAGTCTTCATTTCAATCAAAGTTCACTATCGGAAAACGACTATGAGCAAAACAATGCTTTTTTTCTCTTTAAATCTGGCAATATTGAGCAAACCTTTTCTGAAAAAGGAGTAGGAACCAATAAAATTATTCCACTATATGATTTTGAAGGTGAGTTACTTATTGGCTTAGAAAATGTTGCACCTCCTCAATTTTTGAATTTATTGGTAGAAGTTAAAAAAAGTGAAAATGCTAATTATCAATTTAGTAACCAAATTGAATGGCTGTACACAAGTTATGACGGTTGGAAACCTTTTAAACCCAGTGATATCATCTATGATGAGACGATGAACCTTATGAAAACAGGTGTTGTTTCTTTAAGAATACCTCAAGATATTACTAACAATCAACAACTTTATGGAAGTAGTGATTATTTTATAAAGGCCTGCTCTAGAAACAAAGCTGATCAGTTGAGTTTAATCAAATCAATATATCCAAACGGAGTTAGTGCAACAGAAATCATCCCTGAACATTTAGATACTACAAATCCCCTGCCTCCAAATTCAGCAGAAGGTTTAGAAGAACCAATTCCAGAGATTATTGATATTATCCAACCTTACTCAACTTTTTTTGGCAAAGGAACAGAATCTAAGATGGAGTTCTATTCTCGCATGAGTGAACTGCTAAAACACAAAACAAGACCTGTAACAAAGTCAGATATTGAACAATTTATTTTATCCAAATTCAATTATTTATCCTACGCTAAATGCTACTATAAAGACGTAAATCAATTTGAAAATGACTCTTCAAATTTGAAATTATTGTGTTTAAAAAAGCTCACTTCTGACCAAAACATAGAAGAGGTCAAATTAAGTTTAGCGGATATGGAACAAATACAAGATTATTTGAATCAATACATTTCACCCTTTCTCAAAATTCAAGTGGTTAACCCCATTTTTGAAGATATTTGGATTAAGTGTAAAGTTAAATTTTCAAATATCTCCTCAGGCAAAGGTGTCCGAAGGTTAAATCATGATTTTTTTAAATTCATGACCCCTTGGTATGATGTACATACGGGGCCTGTAGAATTGAAAAAAAGTATCAAGAAATCAGAAATATTTAATTTTGTAAAAAAGCTCCCCTATATCAGTTTTGTTACCGGAATTTCGATTATCCACATTAAGCAAAATGAAGACGGTGGGAAAGTGGCCTACGACTCCGCAGCAGATGACAACAATATTGAACGTATTGAAACAGGGGCTTTAGAATCTATTTTTATTCCTCGCATAGGGATCATTGATCCATTAGAAAGAGAAGAATATAGCAGCCCAGAGTCTATCAATTTTAGTGAACTTAATCTAGAACAAAATTTTATTATTACTTCGGGTAAAACCAGTAACGAATTTGGCAAAAAAGATGATTTTGACTCAGATGAAAACGATAATAACAATATAAAACCAACCACCTTAAGGTTTAAATTTTAATCACCATGGCGTTAATTAATAGAGAGACTTTAAAAAATTATTTCAAAAAAGGAGGATTTGCAACAGAGAAACATTTTGTCGATTTGATCGATTCTTCTTTGAATGTAGTCGATGACGGAATTGCCATCAAACCAGAATACGGTTTAAAAATTAATCCACTTGGTTTTTCCTCAAAGCTCATATCATTCTTCAAAAAATCAACACAGAAAACTCCAGATTATTCGGTCACCATAAACCACAATGGTGTTGAAGGGTTATCTTTTCAATCTAAAGAAGACGACACTCTTCTGAAATTTAAAAACAACAATAAAATTGGTATTCTCACCAATGATCCGAGTCATGATTTTGAGGTCAATGGGGTTTTTGCTTGTAATGAAAAAGCAGGGTCTTATTTATCGGGAACAGCACCCGGTGACAGAACATGGTATACCATATTATCCAATTTAGATGGCTTGAATGCTTTCGAAATCAATGCTTATATTAGAGGTAAAGTGGGAAGTGGTAGATATGCAATAGCTCACACTATTGCGCTATCAACCTTTGGTGGAAGAGGATCAAGATCAAAAATAAAATCTACAGTTGCTCATTATGGTAGTTTTTTAAATAAAATCGAGTTTAGATTTACAGGCGAGATGCATGACTATGAATTACAAGTGCGCACTAGAAGGCATTATGGTATTGACAGCAACACAGGTGAACCCTATCAAATTCATTTTAATCTTACCAAAATTTTTACAGATTAATTGATGATTGAACCGAAATTCATATCTGATGAGGAGAATCCTAATGAAAGCCTTAATCTGGACTATCTCATTGACAAAGGCATAGGATTGATCTCCCAATACTCTGGTAAAGAATGGTCCGATTACAACTATCACGATCCTGGCATCACATTATTAGAGCAAATCTGTTATGCAATTACGGATTTAGCTTATAGAACAAACCTTCCTTTAGAAAATCTTTTATATAATAAGGGAAGTAAGGTCGATTTGGAAAGGGATAATATGCTGCATCCCCCTTCTAAAATATTACCTTCAAGCCCTCTATCGGCTAAAGATTTTAGAAAATTAATCATCACCCATACAGATCAAATCAAAAACGCTTGGGTGTCATCTATTGTTGATAATAAATTTGGTTTTCAGGGTCTATATGAAGTTGCCGTTCAATGCAATGAAGAAATAAACGTGACCAAAGAAGAAAGCATAAAAAGCCAGATTAGGGATTTATTAATGAATTACCGTTCATTGGGAACAGATTTTCACGAGATTAAAATTCTTTCAAGTGAAATGCTTTCTATCGATGCTAAAATTCACATAGACTCTTTTGTCTTAGGAGAGTCCATTTTAGCAAAAATTTATCATGAAATTGAACAAATGATAAATCCTAAAGTGCAATTTTTTGATGAGGCAGAAATGCTAGAAAGAAATGATGATATATCGAATTTATATGCTGGACCGTATCAAAAAACAGGTTTTATAGAAGTTGATCAATTGACTTCAAAAACCAACGAAATTTATGTTAGTGAGCTCAAAGAACTTATTGAAAATATCGAGGGCGTAATTGAAATTCTTTCTTTTGATGTATTCAAAAACGGAATCAAGATTTTTGAAGATTTAGTTTCTTTTGGAAGAAATAGCTATCCTTCATTAGAAAAAAATATTATAGACTATCATGAAGCAACAGACAAGATTGTTTTTTTAAGAAATAATAATCACTATGAAGTTGATACCGTGATTCTGTCGCAGCTCTATGATTCCTTAAACTTGTCTTCGGAGTTCCGACCAAATAATGTAGGAATTGTCAAGAAAAAAACACCCCCTGCACGCTTTGAAAAAAAAGAAATAGAAGAATATTACTCTATCCAAAAAGAGCTTCCTAGCATATATGGTCTTCGATCAAATGAATTGCCTACCAATTCTCCTAAGAAACGGAAAGCACAAGCCAAACAGTTAAAAGCCTTTTTAACCTTGTTTGAGCAGATTATGGCTGATCATTTAAGCCAAGTCGCAAATGTTAAAAATATATTTTCGATTGATTCTAGCTTAGAAACAACTTATTTTAAACAATACCCCGCAGATATTCCTGAAATTGAATCTGTTTTAATTCCTTCAACACAAGAAGATTATTTAGCCATTCTAAAACAGTTTTCTGAGCAACCTGAAACCTTTTTCAAAAGACGAAAT
>CEOF01019073.1_pt1 | contig 10537 bp, 5 predicted proteins | sample 361311 | NCBI WGS metagenome assembly CEOF01 (sample SAMEA2619667, study PRJEB7988) | marine metagenome | biome: marine biome (ENVO:00000447); feature: surface water layer (ENVO:00002042); material: "saline water (ENVO:00002010), including plankton (ENVO:xxxxxxxx)" | depth 5 m
GTTGACTATGCTTTTGCCGATTATAACGTACTCAAAAGTACGCACCAATTTGGCGTTGGCATAAAGTTTTAACTTAATTACCTTATAGGTTCACTAAAGCGACTGTATCCAATCGATTTAGATAATTGAGGCATTTATTATGAAAATAATTAATTTTAGCATGTTGATGATAATATCGTTCTCTAGTCTTGAGGCTAGAGAAATTAGGACAAGTGATAAGTCTAAAAAAGATCAACACCTTGTAAATAAAAAGGTTATTAAAACAGAAAAAATTTCTGATTACCATGGACCTGCTTGGGATGAGTTTTCAGCCTATGGAAGTAACCAACGAAATTATGCAGGAGATCCGATACTTTTAACAGATCATTTTAGATCCCACCGCTTAGCTAATTCATTCAATGGATATGGAATGTATGTGGGCGGTGCAAACCCAATAACATATGTGCCAGGTAAGGGTGTTTTTGCCGCATACAGAATGTATGTTGCTGAAGACCCCGGTATCTCGGGATTTATTGGAGTTGCACTGTCAGAGGACGGAGAGGATTGGTATTCAAAAACTGACGCTTTGAATCCTGATTTTGGAACTGGTCGTTATCCAAGTGCGGTTATGTCTGGAAATGGTCGTGCTACTGCTGTTTGGAATGAGTATACAGGTAACATTGAATGCTATGGAGACGCTGCGCCCGATGATCCTGATTTCGATACAGGTAGCCGTGCAGTTTATCTCTGGGATCAATCGCAGACCTCCCCCTATTATTTTGAAGCTGAATATGCAGCGATACCAGGTTTTCTTGATCCGAAAGACCTGATGCCAGTTGCGGGTCTTTCATTGGGTTGCTATGCGCCTGGATATCCGCAGGACCTTTGGGTGAGTCATGCTTTTATGGTAGACCATCCAGATCGGCCAGTTATTCTATCCATGTTTCAGGAAGGTTTGGGTAATGGAAAACATTTTCTCTTTAGAAATGATCCAAGCCAGCAATCTTACTTTTTTGGCGAATTTAATACTACTTATTCCCTTATGTTTGACCCAGATTTCAGAGACCCAGTTTCAGGGGATTCATTGTTTAGTGATGGTACCACGGGGGGACCTGATTTTCATATAAATTCCGATGGTGTTGGCTACATGGTTCAAAGGGCATATAATAATTTATCAGATACGGAGGACCCAACCCTGGCCACGCTATGGTTCCGTAAGACAGAAAATTATGGTGAAACATGGACCGGAGATGATGGGGATCAGGGGCCTACTGGTACCTATGGAGAAAAATATTTTTACATTAGTGATTCAATTATGGTAAATCTTTCCGATTCATTGTATAGAGCATGGGAGTCAGCAGGTGATACAACTAAACTCTGGCTAACCGACTCTATTTATTACGGAAATGATGAGCGTCCTTTTGTTCCAACTCCAGGTTTTTTATTATGGTACGATTATGATATCCGCACAGACATGGACGGCGGGATGCATGTATCAATTGCTGCTTGGAGTTATGTCTGTCCTGATTCAGCATACACGGACTCCCTTGGAAATTACATTGAAAATGGTTGCTTAGATTTAGATCAGGATGGTGTGGCTGATTCAATGTATTATGAGGGCCGCTACGGAAGTACTGGAATGTTTCATTTCTATTTTCCTGATCCAATAAATGATCCAAACAACGCCCACGCATCATTAGTTCAGGAAATGTCAGACTCATACGCTGCCGAGTGGATCAACGATATGGTTTTGCTTACGGGTACCTCCGGTCCAGAGCAATACTTTTATCCGAGCATAACATTAAGTAGCGAGGAAGCCAGTGAAGTAGTATGGTATGTTGGTTTTGCGGGCTCTAGATTTTCTAACACCGATTCATCTACTTCTGTTCCTACAGATGTGGATTTATTCTTGTCTAGGTCAGAGGACAACGGCAGAACCTGGTCTCCAGTTGAAAATATCACAAACTCCCCAGGTACAGTAATTCGCGCAGAGTATGAAATCACACCTCACCTTTCTGACCGAGCAACAGATAATGATGTGTATGTTTTATATCAAATGCCCAACATGCGAGAACCATCCCTAGCAGATGAGACACCAGAAGGTTTTGAGGATCATCGGATGACAGTTCAGGTTGGGTATTATAGTACCGATATGTTAAGTGTTGAAGGAACTAAGAAATTGCAACCCCTTCAGTTTTCCCTTGATCAAAATTATCCCAACCCATTTAATCCAACAACTACTATCAGATTTAATCTGTTTACTGGCGGTGATGTTAAGCTAGAACTTTTTGATATTCGCGGTTCGAGAATAAAATCATTATTAAGTGAGAAAAGACCTGCAGGAGTAAACGAATATCATCTAGATGCTTCCAGTCTGGCAAGTGGAGTTTATGTTTATTCACTTACCGTGGATGGGAAATCATTGAGACAAAAAATGGTACACATGAAATAATATGGTAAGAATTACTATATTAAACAATCTAATATTTCATTTTACCGAACCGTATTGATAATTGGGAAAAGGATAAAAAGGATGCGAGGAAAATTAATTTTAGTTTTAATGCTAGGGCTTGCAATTGGCAAAGAGAGAGGATACAAATTTAAAACCAATGTCATGACTAAAGAGGCTTTTCTCTCCGTTAATGAGCAACCGGAGGCGACAAATATTAGAAGCTCTAGTTCTAATAGCCGGAACGATACCACCACAGTTTGGTTTGATGATCTTGAGGGAGATCTTGTTGAGGAGGGATGGACCCTTGATAGTGGATGGGTTCATTCTAACGCACAGAACTGGAGTCCTACCCACAGTCTTAATTTTGACGATGATTTCATGGATGGGTACCAGTACGCAGTGAGTCCTCTTATCGCCTTACCCGAAATTGCAGAAAACGAAATATTAAAATACACGTTTGCTCTCCGAGCCGATATGCCGGACTCCGATGGCGATGGTGATAACAGTTTGGAAGATTTATATTATTCTTTGATAGGAGATTCAAGTGATGTGATTCAAGGACCTCAATTTCATCCAAGCACAAATGGTGCCTATGAGGGGAATTCCTGGTGGTGTGCGGATGAAACTGTCGGTGGATATGCCAATGACTGGATACAATATCTTGACACACCACCAATAAATATACCTGCTGACAATTATGTTCTTAAAGCTTATTTACAGTGGAGTATTGAGAGCCCTAGGTCTGCTTCAGGCTCTAGCGTTACTGAAGATTATCCATGTCTTGATGGATGGGATGCTGCTAATGTGAGAATATCTACCGATGATGGAAATAGCTGGTCTTTGTTAACTGCTGATTCACCTGCAGACTCTTATCATTTTAATCACGGATATGGATGGATTTGGAATGATTCAGATTATGGATGCGATGGTCCACTATCCGACCTTTCAGCAGGTTGGGCAAGTACTCAGATTTCAGACACTGCACCAGTTGAGGATGTTGACTGGCACGAAGTGAAATTTGATCTTAGTGCATACGCTAATCAAAATGTGATCATTCGTTTCGCATTTGGTTCGGATCCTGCTTATTCAACCATTGATGGTGATCCGGAAGATGGTTTTAGGATAGATAATATTAGAGTCGAAGACTCTGCAGGAGAATTTGATCCTATTTTTTCAGATAATGCTGATGGTGATCTGTTAATGATCCCAGGGTATGAAGAGGTTGAGTCCGGTCTTGACCTTTACTACGGCTTTTATGATTATGGCGATAACACAAGACCTGGTGGCGTAGATTGGGAAATGTACGAGCCTGGAATGCCTTACAATAATAATACTCAAATGGATATAAGTCCTTGGGCTGGCGATACTGTACAAATGGTTTTTGTTGGAATTACTGATGATAATTTTGATGGTGGAGATGGTGCGGGTTTATTCATTGATGATGTCCATATTTGGAAAGTTAAAATAAGTGACATACCTGAGCCAACAAACCTTCAAGCAGAGGCCATTGATAATTCAATTACGGTTTCATGGTCTGCTCCTCCGGGTGGGTCTTATGAGAATGATGGTATTACCTATAATGATGGCTCATTTGAAAGTGGTGTATCGATGACAAGTGGGAGTGCCATTTTTGGTACACTCTTTAATATGCCTTATGGTATTGATTCAGTAATTGTACATTCTGTTGAATTTTTTGGTGGAGGGGGCGGAACAGTAAGAGTGTCTGGATACCCAGTTACTCTGGGAACGCCTGATGACTTTCCAACAAACCAGGTTCCAATTGTTACATCTACTGATTCGTGGGTATCGGCTGATAATCTTGGCTGGACTTTTCCTCGAAGTTTTGTAATTGGCGTAGAGCTTGATACAATCAACAATGTTCTTATGAATATCGATAGAGACGGTGCGCCAAGTTCAAACTCTTTTGTTAATTTTGGCGGTTGGGAGCCATGGTCTACTTTTGTTGTTGATACTGACCTTGACGATGGTGAATTTGGAATCAGAGCAACAGTATCTACTGTTGGTTCTGGACTTACTCCTCAGTTTAAAGTCTACAGAAGTCCTTATCCTGGCCCAGAAGAATATGATTTAGTCTTCAATTGGAGCAGTATAGGAAGTAACACCCAGTATTTTGATCAATTAGATATACAGTATGGGACAGAATATTGTTATAAGGTATCCGCCATCTATGATAATGAAGAAGGTAGTATTGTTGGGCCAATTTGCGTGACTCCGGAAACCAATACAACGTATGCTTTGTTTCATGATGATGGTTCATCAGAAGAATCAATGAGTGGTGGTGGGGTTGGAGGTGCAATGGCTGTTAGATTTACCCCGAATAATTATCCCGTTAGTGTTTACAGGGCTAGATTATTTTCTGCTTTACCATCGGCAGTTACGGCATTTTTAAAAGTATGGAGTGCGAATGCAGATGGTTTTCCAGGGGATCCCTTATCGGGGAATATCCCCATACAATTGGATCCTGGTTGGACAGAAGTTAGCCTAGACGACTTGGGTATAAATATAAATTCAGGAAGCTTCTTTATTGGAGTCGTTGAGGGTTTCACTTCAACTGCCATAGGAGTAGATATGAATAGCGCATCGGAGACCAGTGTCGTGAGTGTCACACAAATGGGATGGGAAAACTTAATTACTTACGTGCCAGGTGTACTGATGATCCGTGCAGAGGTCGATTCTGCAGGTCAGCTCTCTAATGAGGATCGTTTAGATGATTTGATGCCTTTTGAATTTGGGCTAAAACAAAATTATCCAAACCCATTTAATCCAGCGACGACCATAGAATTTTCAACTGCAGAGAATTCATGGGCTAATCTTGCTATCTATAATTTATTGGGTGAACAGGTAAAAGTACTCGTCAATGAGAGACTTGAAATAGGAAACTACAAGTATACATTTCTCGCAAAGGACTTACCATCTGGGGTCTATTTTTATCAACTGAATATTGGAACAAGAGATAAGCCCATTTACAGTGATAAGAAAAAGCTAGTTTTGCTCAAGTAAAATCTTAGAGTTTGAAATTTGCAATGTTATCAAAAAAAAGTATTAATCCTCTTTTACTTTTAACGGGTTTGCTATCTGCCCAAAATGATTTCGGTCATGTAAGCTCTGATAATTTACCTGAGAAAAGATGCGGTCTGCCCGATGCCTCTCCAGAAGAGGTGTTGCAATCGATGGAAGATATAGACTACTGGAGAGCATCCCGAAATTTCCGAAATACTGAGACCCATGTCTTGGTAGCTTTCCATGTTATCTACAATTCTAATGGAACAGGAAATATTAGTACATCATCCATTCAGGCTGCTGTGGATAAGCTGAACCTAAGATACAGCCCTGCAAATATCTATTTTACATTGGACACTATTAACCGGGTCCAGAATGATTACTGGTTTACCATAACCGATGAGTTAGAGGGCGAAATTGAAGGAGATATGCGACAATCTACTGCAATTGACCCTGTCCACTATTATAACGTCTGGTCGTGCAACATGTCGCAAACAGATGCAGCAGGCTGGAACTATCTTCCAAACTGGAGCTCAGAGGACAGTCACTGGCAGGGAACTACGATTGATTATCGCTATGTCAATGGTACCTATGAGACTATTGCCCATGAGGCTGGTCATTATTTTAACCTTTACCATACTTTTCAAGGTGGGTGTAGCGCACCGGGCGACGGGGTGGACGATACACCATACCAGGATGATAATGACTACTACCCTTGTGTGGAAAGTACAGACTCTTGTCCAGACCAAAACGGAAATGATCCAGTACATAATATCATGAACTATTCTAGTCATACTTGTCGAGATGAGTTTAGTCCCGGGCAAATTGAGCGTATGCACTCAACTATTGCCCAATATCATCCGGGTCTTCTTGAAAACAATTTTTATTATCCTAATTTGACCATTAATAATTTATTTTTTCTAGCAGATACTGATGGTGATGGAAACTTTAATCCTGGTGAGACTGTTAGGGCCAAGGTCTCTGTAGCCAACACATGGGGTGGTGATGCAACAAATGTTGTAGCAGTTCTCTCTTGCAATGACCCCAGAATTACTATACTTGATAATACCATTGAATTCACTAATGATATTATCGCTGGTGGATCGGCTTTTACTTTGTTCGACTATTTCATTGTTTTGGCAGATGAGAATGCAGAGCCAGGTAGTGTTTCGGCAAATGTTTCAATAACAGCTGGCTTAGGTGAATTTCTTTACTCAATTGAGGAAGAGATTATTCTTGAGCTTACCCTTTCACAAAAAGGATTTCCTTTTACATCTGGGGAAATCAAGTCCTCTCCTCTAGTATTAGACACTGACAATGATGGTGTAAAAGAAATATATTTTGGCAGTATTGATAACAAATTTTACGGTATTTCCGCAAATGGCCAACTTCTTGATGGTTATCCATTTATTGCAGGAAATGATATTCATTCTAGTCCTGCTTCTGGGGACTTAGATATGGATGGAGACATAGAGATAGTTTTTGGCTCTAAAGATCAAAAATTGTACATACTTAATTCAGACGGCAGTCTTCAAATTAGTTACAGCCAAGATGGATATATTCTTGCTACTCCTGTTTTAAGTGATCTTGATGGAGATCAGGATCTAGAGATTGTGTTTGGTACACAAGAAGGTATCTCAGGAGGTAAACTATTTGCAATACATCATGATGGATCAGATGTGGATGGGTTTCCCATAAATATAAATGAGCGAATACTTGCTGGAGCTGCGGTACATGATATTGACGGCAATGGCATCAAAGATATTGTTGTCTTGACATGGGGTAAAAATGTATGGGTCTTTGATGCGCTAGGGACAGTTCGAGAAGGGTTCCCGATACAAACACAGAAGCGCTTTAATGCGGCTCCCTCAATCGTGGATATTAATAATGACCAAGTTTTTGAAATCATAGCAGCAGATGATAATGGTGATCTTTACGTCATCAATCATGATGGCTCAATCTATAGGCAATTCTCTACGGGGGATGATATTAGATCGGAAGTGACAGTTGCTGATTTAAACCAAGATGGTAGCGTAGAGTTGATCTTCGTTAGCTATGATGACTTTTTACATGTGTGGAATCCAATTACTAATTCTGAGTTATCAGGTTGGCCTGTAGATTTAGGCAGTAATCCCGTGACAGCGCCAGTGCTTGCTGATCTGAATAATGATGGTTTCTTAAATATTGTAACTGCGACAAGGTCAGGAAATGTATTTGTCTTTCATAATAATGGAACTAGCATCAAAAACTTTCCAATTTATACTGGATTGACCATTGAATCATCCCCCTCCATAAATGACATTGATCTGGATGGAGATTTTGAAATATTATTAGGAACATCTCAAGGAATGGAGGTTTTTGATATCAAATCGCCTGCAGGAGATGTAATATCTTGGAAAACATTCAGAGGTAGCGAGAGAAGAACCGGTGTCTTTTCCCTCGAACAATTAATGAGTACAAATAAAAACAATGAACCGTATCCTACTTCTTTTTCAGTGACTAAAAATTTCCCGAACCCATTTAACCCTGTGACCAATTTAATTCTTGATTTACCCATTTCAAATCACACAAAAGTGGTCGTAATTGATATGAATGGTAGGTTGGTCTATACGATTGTAGATCATGTAATGAATTCTGGGCGTCATTTACTTGAGTGGAACGGAAAGAGTAATCAAGGAGGCCTTGTTCCAACGGGGATATATGTTTTATTGATAGAGTCTGGCGCCTTTAGGAGCGTACAAAAAATGGCCCTCATAAAATAGTATGTGAGCATTGCGACTATTAAATTATATTCTTTAACTTTAGACTAGTTTCCATGCTATGAAAAATTTAATTAAAATTCTAATCAACTTCTGCTTTGTATCCCATGCACTGGCAAATCTTGACTGCCCGTCGGACACTTCATACCATGTTGATTCGAGGACAATGTTGCCTGATGGGAGTCCAAACCCTACTTATGGAGATTCAATCGCTACAGGGCTTTGCAGTTGCATTGGTTTTGTTGACGGAACTCAGATTGACGGAAATGAGATTACCTTTACAGTGAGGATAATAGATCATGAGCCAATTCGTGGGATTGAGCTCGATATTTATCATGATGCCCCTCAACTAGAGTATGCTAGTTACTCGAAAGGTAATAAGTTAGAAAATGTAGTTGACGAAGACGGCGCACCAAGGTCAATGACCATGTTAACAAATTATATAGAAGATCATCTCAAAATTTTGGCCTACAGTACATCGCGAGCGAGGACAGAGGGTAATGGAGAAGAAGGTGACTTGTGTCATATAACATATACGCTGTTGGAAGGGGCCTCACTGCCAGAGAATGTAACTTTTTACTTTGGTGTGGTAAACGTGCCAGGAACTTCTATGAACCCAGATCTTTTTAATGTCATCTGTAGTTATCCTAGTGAGGAAAATGCTATGACGGTATCTACCGCTACTGTTGCAATATCAGAACAGGGTATAGTTCCAAAAGAATTTGCATTGAGCCAAAATTTTCCAAACCCATTCAATCCATCAACTCAAATAGGTTTTGATGTTCCTGCTGGAGCAGATTTCGTATCACTTACCATTTATAATTTATTAGGTCAAAATGTAAAAACTCTCATAAGCAAGGTTCTCACACCTGGCCATTACTCAATTGAATGGGATGCAAATGATGAGATGAATCTTCCTGTTGCCTCAGGTATCTATTTCTATGAATTAAGGAGTAGGTCATTTTTAGAGAGGAAGAAGATGTTGCTGATACGCTGATCTTTTTCTAAATAAAATTTTTTATTAAATTCCTAACTCTGATAGGGGAATTTATATGCGGAAACCACTCTACCAAGGTATTTTATTTTTTTTGTTATCTTTGCTTTGTGCACAACAAAGATATAATTCAATTGATGAAATTAAAATTGAGTGGAAAAATTACACATCTTATCAGAGGGATGAACTTATTTCATTTTGTGATTTTCTTTTTATGGAAAAACATTACGAGAGATGTTTACTATCGTCTTTTCAGTTTTTATTTAAATTTCCTGAGGATCCTATAAGACCGGCTATTTTATACACAATTGCCAGGAGTTATGAGGAATTAAAAAACTACACTCTTGCGCAGAGATATTATAACCAATTGATAAAGCTAGAAGATGAAAATTCGGTTGCGTACAGGGCAGCAACAAGAAGAAATGTTTACGTGGACTTATTATCTGGTGATTATCAGAGTGTTTTTTCAAAAACAGCCCAGAAAGATGATCCGTACTTACTCACTTTTCGTGGATATGCATTTATGATGAAATTAAATTGGGCAGAGGCCCGATTAACATTTATGCTGGCTCAAAGTAATTTCGGACACCCTCACTATGATGAGCTTATTGCTCCACTTTTTTTAACTATAGAAAATGTTCAAAATGTCCGTATGCACAATAAATACTTAGTAGCTGCGACAGGCCTATTGTTTCCGGGGGGAGGGCAATTTATTTTAAATGATATCAATAAAGGCCAAGGAGTCCTGGCAAGTGCAGGGCTATTAGCTTTAGCCGCTAATTGGTCCAAAACAAGGACTGTTACCGGATCGAAACGTTTTTTGAAACACCAAAGCTTATCAATGCCTGCATATAAAAATCTTCAGCAAGAAAATTCTAGCTATTACTTAAAAAATAAAAATAATTTACCAAAACCGGTATCTTTTGCATCATCAAGTCTTAAATATTCCTTTACCCCGATTTTTTTAGCGATTGGTGTTTATGCGGGCGGATTTCTTAAATCATTTTACGATACACAAAATGAAAATGAAAAGCTATTAGAATATTATGTGTCAGATAAAATTGTAACATTATCTCCAGATAATTTCCTCGATTTTCCTCAACCGCAATTAATTATAAAGGACTAAAACAACAAAATCTAACTCTTTTGTCTTTTATTCGATTTTTATTAGTTGCTCCAGGCAAATACTCCACCTAATTTTGCAGGCTTTAAACAGAATGATTTTTGAAAATTAGGTATGCGACGAGTCTTAACGTCGATTCTGGCCAGAATGACAAACAATCTATAAAAACATACAATGGAGAGTTTGATCCTGGCTCAGGACGAACGCTG
>CEOF01194197.1_pt1 | contig 10520 bp, 9 predicted proteins | sample 361311 | NCBI WGS metagenome assembly CEOF01 (sample SAMEA2619667, study PRJEB7988) | marine metagenome | biome: marine biome (ENVO:00000447); feature: surface water layer (ENVO:00002042); material: "saline water (ENVO:00002010), including plankton (ENVO:xxxxxxxx)" | depth 5 m
TTATTTTCAATTTTATATTATTTTAATAAATTAAATTATTTTTATTTGCTTGATAATGGTGAATATAAAATCATAAATTCTGATGTAAATGAGCAATGGTTACCCTTAATAAATTTGCTTAATAGCAATAATTTGTTTTTTGCTTTAGAAAATAATTTCATTGATGGTTACGATATGTTATTGACTTATATTCAATTAGTAGTGCATAAAATATTATTTTTTGATTCATTTTTTGAATTTTCTTCTCTGACTCCTAATTTAATTTACCTTTTTGGTTTATTTATTTTCTTTGACTTAAATATTAAAAATAGAAATAAACTTATTCTCACTTCAAGTTATCTACTAATAATTTTAGATGATGGCTGGTTAAGATTTCTGATGGCAAATTCAGTTATGCTAGAGCCTTTAGTAAGTTTTTTATTTGCTAGTTTTGTTATAAATTTTAATTATCCGTTGATTCAAAAAAATAAAATAAAATTAATAACTTACATTTTTATATTCTCTTTTTTAACATTTAGTAAACAATTTATTGAATCAATTGTATTTTTAATGATAATTTATTTAATTTTAAATATTAAGTCAAAAAGGGTTGTGCTTTTAGGGTTAATACCTATATTTATAAATATAATTTATAACTCAGTTTACTTTGATGCTTCAAATATTGTCTATATAGATAAACCATTTAGTGAAATTTTATTAGACATAATTTTATTGAATAGTCCAGCATGGGGGAATATAAATTTAATTTTTTATAAGTTAATTGAGTTTCATTATATTTTAGTAATGATAATTTTGGGATCTCTATTTTATTTATTAAACAACTTCAATTCAAAAAGTATAGAGACCTATAGATATGCGGTTTTTTTCTCTATCATAGTTAATCTTGCAATGATTAATTTATTATATGTATTTATTTGGCAAAACATTGAAATAGATTCATCTTTTAGATATATTTCAAACACACTTCACTTAATATTTATCTATTTGTTTGTTGAATTTGACTCTTATCAAAAAAATGAAAGGCTCTCGATAAAATAACTATTTTAGAAAAAATTTTTAAACCATCTTTAAATTTAATTTTCTTTCCATCTTCATACGACCTTCCATGATACTTTATTGGAATTTCTATAATTTCTAGTTTATTTCGTATTGATTTAGATATTACTTCAACCTCAATAGCAAAACCCTGTTCTTTAAGTGAAAATTTATGTAATATTTTTGTTTCAATCAACCAATAACATGTTGCTATATCAGATATTTTTTTAAAATTAAGTATGGAAAATATATTTGAAAATATCATTTGAACAATATAGTTTCTTTTATATAAGTTTATTCTTTCTTTTGTACCAATTGTTCTTGATCCCAAAACTAATGATTTATTTTTGTCTTTAGCTATTTCAAACATTTCGACTATATCGCTTGGAAAGTACTCCAAATCTGCATCATGGACAATCACATGACTAGTCTCTACTTTATTAAGGCCTTGCTTAATAGAATAGCCTTTTCCTTTTTGTTCAATATTTTCAATTAGAATAATAAATCTATATTCACTCGCTAGCTGATGAGCAATCTTTGAACTTGAATCATTTGAACAATCATCTACAAGAATTATCTGATCAAAGATTTTTTCATCTATTAGTCTTTTAACAGATTTTCTTAGGAACTTTTCTTCATTATAAAAAGGAACTATTGCTGCAAGATTACTCATCTATATTATTTTATCAAAAACTTTTACATTATAAGGAAGAAGTCACAGGTTCAAATCTTTTACCGCTCAGAAGACGTATTAACTATATTAAAAAAAATAGGTAATTAAATCTTTAAAGATCTTATAGATAGTTACTTGATCACTAAAAGGGCTATCTTGATATGACCTGTTTTCCCAAATGTGTGTCTTAGGCCAAAATGAAGTAAAAATTAAAAGATGCACTTTATATTTTAATAAACTCAACTGACTTGAATTTAGGTCAATTAATGAAACAACAACAGGAAATGACAAAATACTAAAATACCTACTTGTATCATACAAAATTACACTTCCCAAAAATGCAATAATTAATGCCAAGATTATATTTTTATTAATTTTAAAAGTACCCTTAAAAGCTAAATAGATAATTAATAAAGAAAAAATAAAAATAGAGGAATTAAAAATACTTAAGACATTTTTTACACCATTAACAATGTTCTCAAATAATATTTCCTTATCTAAGGCAGACGACAACCTTGATTCTGAGAAATCATATTTAATTAGTTGTAAATAAAATTGATTTAATAAATATCCAAAAATTGACCCTAGTAAGGTAACTTTCACTTTATTTATCAAAAAAACAAAATTTAAAATATGAATAGTTATTAATAGAAAAATACCTAAGCCTGAGTGGGTAAATATTATCATCCCTGACAGCAAAAACAATGTTAGATTTTTGGCTTGTTTATTGTATGCAAGCTTAATTAAATAACTAGAAAAATATATTAAGAATATATCTACATATCCCATCCACCATGAAATAGTAATAATCCAACCGGTGAAATTTAAAAATATTAAATTTTCTTTTAGAAAGCTTAAATTTCTAAAAGTGCCATACATTAATAACGAAGAGATAAAATAAACTAACAAACTATATATATAAAAATTCTTAAATGAAAAGAGTAAGCCAATAATTGTGAATGTTGGTGATTCTGGATGCCCACCGTAAACTACATTATTGCCCCTGTATATGTCCAAAATTAAGTGATAATGATCTCCAAAATTTGCGACATAAGAATTTTGATAAATTATAAGAGCTAAAAATTGTGAAACAAAAAAACAAAATAAAATATTTTTGTTATTTATACTGTCACCTATTTTTCGGAATAAATTATTAATACTCAATACCAAGATATTTTAATACGCAATCACTATCTAAAATTTCTTTATTGCATTCATTAAATTTTAATTCTTGAATGTCTTTTGTATTGTTTTCAAACAATATATTGAAATTATTTAATATTAAAAACCAAATTAACAAAGAACTTGAAATTTTTATATTTTTAAAAATAAAAAGTAAGCTTGTTATGAAAAACAAGAGAATTAATATTTCACTAGAAAAAAATGTTGAAATTATTAAAACAAGTATTACTTTATCAAATTTTGAAATTTTTAACCTAGATAAAAGAAAATAAATACTAAAGAAGACGACTAAAACTATAAAATGTTGTGAGTATCTAATATATTTTTTTGGACTACTTAACCAGAACCAAGCATATGTAAATAGATTTGAATATATCAATGGATATATAAGATAAATATATTTTTCATTCAATAATTTTCTATTCTTGAGAAGGAAAAAATTAAAGAGAATTGGTACTAACAGTATTCTGACTAAACTCGCATTAGACCAGTTTGCTACCTCTGAAGATTTTACCAATTCAACAACACTTGCTAAATTAAAATTATTTAACCCGCTACCTTCATGAAAAAGATGATAAAAAAACATATCAAAAATATTTTTAAATCCATCTGAAAATCCTAATTTTATTGATGACATTAATCCCCAAATAAACATTGGAGTTAAAAAAAATAAAAAATTTAAAATCCTAAATTCTCTTTTTATTATTTTCATAAGAATATAGAAAAATAAAAATATCCCCATGGGTAATATGGTTGAAAATTTAAAGAAAATAATAGATGAACTTAACATAAAATATGCAATTTTTTCATTCTTATTTAAATACAAAATTCCAGATATAAAAACAAACATTGAAACAATTTCTCCAATACTATAAAGCACTCCGAACCACCATGGAATTAACAATAAAGAAATTGAAAGTAGGGTAAAAAGACTGATATCTTTATCTGAAATAATACTTTTAAAAATAAAGAAAGAGATTAGTACAACATAGTAAAAATTTAAAACCCTTGATACCTGGAGGTCTTGTGATAGAACCCACCCTAAAGAACCTCCTATTGAAGAAAGAGGTCCTGTTGTTAAGCTGGTTGAGTAACTTCCAGATAGCAAGGGTTCAGCTTGAAAGTCAAAACTAGTTAAGAAATTTACTGTAGATCCTATTGCAACTATTTCATCAACAAATGTTGGAAGAAAAGTAGAAGTCTGAAGTACTACTAAAAATAAAGATAGATGAGCAAGTAGTAACTGTATTGTTTTTAATTTATTTTGTTTCATGCTTTGAATTCAAATTTTTAATCAAATAAAATATAGCTTCTAGGACAACACTGTTGGAAAGTTTTGACTTCCCATTTGCTCTTTCAATAAAATTAATTGGAACTTCTAATATTTTAAAACCTGCTTTTGAAGTTAAAAAATTCATTTCTATTTGAAAAGAATATCCATTTAATTCAATTTTATCAAAGCTTATTGATTCTAAAATCTTTTTTGGCCATACTTTAAATCCCCCTGTCAAATCTTTAACATTTATTTTTAAAACATAATTAGCTAGTAAATTGGCTATTTTTGACAATAGTACTCTTGATTTCGTCCATCCTTTTGTTGATCCCCCTTCAACATACCGACTTCCAATTACAAGCGTTGATTTTTCAGAGTGATTTAGCATTTTTTTTAAATCAGAAACTTTATGTGAAAAATCTGCATCCATTTGAATAATGTAGTCATAATCTAACTTAAGAGCCCACTCAAATCCTTTAATGTACGCTGTACCCAAGCCTTGCTTAGATTCTCTTGAAATTAAAAAAATATCTTTGTATTTTTTTTGAAACTTTAATACTTCCTCTGAAGTGCCATCTGGTGAGTTATCATCGACTATAAGAATACTTACTTCTTTAAAACTGTTCTTTAAATTATTCAGTAATTCACCAATATTAGAGACTTCATTATAAGTGGGTATTACTATCAAATATTTGCTATACACTAAGATAATTTTACACTTTAGCCTTTTTCTTTAAAGGGGATTAACAATTTAATTTGTTACCACCTGAAAATTTAGTTTTTTTAAGTTCTAAATAAAGAGTCTTTATAGTGATAATCGATAGTATAAATTAAAATAAAAAAACTATATTGGTTATATAGAAAAATATATCTCACTAAAAAATGAGTAAAGGTATTGATGAAATAAGTTTATAACAAAGTGTGTTAAATTATATTCATAACAATATAAATAAATTTTAAGGAAAATGATGTTAAAGAGTCAAAAATGAAATTTGATAAGCTAAATATTTTACATTATCTTATTTTCTTCACTGCTTTTTCATCATTTTTGTTAGCTTTTATTTTTTCATTAATTGTTAAAAAATTGGAAATCCATACAATATTTTATGGTCACAACCTAAATGGCAATCTGCTTGTAATTTATAATGAAATGTTGAAAAACGAAAAAAAGGTATATTTTTTAACAATTAATCCAAAAACATATCTAAGCCTTAAAAAGAAGAATATCAAAGTGTTGTTTGCTTTGTATCCAAAACATATGGTAAAAGTATTTAATGCAAAAAATGTAGTAGCTTCACATGATTTATTCTTTCATAAGCAAATCAAAACATACTTCAATATTAAAACATATCATGCTGGACATGCCATGGTAAATAAAGTTCCAATCAATTTAATTAAAAAATTTAAAAATTTTAAAAACTATGATGAAGTCTGGTTGTTTTCTAATTTCGAAAAAAGTAATTGGGAAAGTGAAATTAAATACAAATTTAATAACTTAGTTGTAACAGGCTATCCTAGAGTTGACAATTTGAAAAATCTTTACAATAAAAAAGAACTTATTAAATCCAAATATGATATCAAAAATGGTGTAATACTTTTTGCGCCAACTGTTGATCTAACTAAACAAAATCCTAAACAAGATATATTTTCTTATAAAAATATAAATTTCTTATCATTTTTAGATAATTTACTAATTGGTTCTAATTACTCAATAATTATTAAGCCTCACTACAAAAGTAAAGTTACCAAAGAATCTGTAGACTTTATAAACAAATCTGATAATTTGTTTCTCAATGATAATTTTAAATTTAATGATGATAATGAGCTAATAGCAATTTCAGATATTTTAATGACAGATTGGTCAACAGTTTTTATTGATTATATGGTTTTAGAAAAACCAACTATTTTTCTAAACTCCAATACAATTTTCAATGAAACAGAAGGGGATATTTTTTACAACAAAGAGCTTATGAGAATCTTGGATTATAAGACATTGACTGAGTTTTTTCACAATATAAAAGATAAAGATATATTGAAAAATTACTTTCCCTCTGATTTAAAAGATATGGTATATCAAGGCGTTGACCACAAAAGTATAGATTTAATTTTAAAAAAACTTAGTAATTAAAAATTTATTTATAAAATAAAGTAATGCAAAACATTGATAATGAAGTAGTTCTAATTGGTGGTTTGGGTTATGTTGGCTCAGCTATAACAGAATTCTTTAATTCTGAAGAAATTAAAGTAACAATTATTGACAACAATATCTATAAAAAAAAATTATATAAATTAGAAGGTAATCAATATTTAAATATAGATACAAGGTCAACTGAGGATTTATTAAGTTATGATTTTAGTGCAAAAAATATCATTGTTTTATCAGGACTAGTTGGCGATCCTATTACAAACAAATATCCTGAAATAAGCAGGAGTATTAATGAAACTTCTTTAATTAATTTTTTATCCAACGTTGACGGTTTTAAAAAATTAATTTTTATTTCTACTTGCTCAAATTATGGATTAAATAAGTCAGATACCCCTATTAATGAAGAGTCGCCACTAAATCCAATTTCTCTTTATGCGAAGTCAAAAGTGGCTGTTGAGAATTTTTTAATAAACTCAAATAAAGATTATATAATTTTAAGATTTGCTACTGCTTTTGGCCATTCACCAAATATGAGGTTTGATTTAACTTTGAATGAGTTCACTGCAATGCTTTATTTCAATAAATTTATTGAAGTTTATGATTACAAAACATCAAGGCCATATTGTCATGTTCAAGATTTTGCTAGAGTAATAAAAAAAATAATTAGTGATGAATATAAAAACATCACTAAAGAGGTTTTTAATGTAGGGGCAAATAAAAATAATATATCTAAGGAAAAGTTGATTAGTTTAATTTCAGAAAAAACAAACAATTTTAATTATGAATTAGTTAAAGACTCAAAAGATAAGAGAAACTATGTTGTAGATTTTTCTAAAATTCAAAAAACTTTTGACTTTCTTCCAAGTTTTGACTTAGAAGATGGGATTGATGAAATTATTAGCAAATTAGAAAGTGATTCTTATGATTTAAATAAAAACTTTGAAAAACTAAATAATTATTATGGTAATTACAGAATTCCTGATGAAAACTTAACTAATTAATTTTTTGCATCAATAATTAATGAAGATGTTGGTAAGTTAAACCCTCTATGAAAAATAGACTCAGCAATTGGATACTTTAACAAGTGTTTTCTATCAATAAATGGTAGCTGATGTAAAACATTCCAAACATTTCTTGCTCCAATGCCGATTTTATTAAGTTCTTTTAAAAATTTAATTTTTTCATCTTGACTTATTGTCTCTTTAAACATTATTAAATTAAGCCAATAGTTAGATTTTGCACCTTTAGTTTCTTCAAATATTTCTATATCTTCAACTTTGTTAACAAGATTAGAATACTGCTTATGAATTTCTCTGTATTCCATGATTTTTTTATCTAAAATGCTCAACTGACTAAGACCAAGTGATGCATTTAGTGCTGGAAGTCTATAATTGTATCCAACCAGATCATGAAAGTATGAATGGCTTTCGGTTTCTGTATTTGCAGTAGTAGCCAAATGTCTAACTTTATTTAAAAAGTCTTCATCTTTAGAAACAATTGCTCCACCTGCTCCTGTAGTAATAATTTTATTTCCATTAAAACTTGTAGTAGTTATGTCAGAAAACTTTGCAGAAGTATTTCCATTTCTTTTACTACCAAGAGACTCTGCAGAATCAACAATTAGCTTTAAACCATACTTATCACAAAATTTTCTATATTCTTCAATATCTCCAATGTGTCCAAATACATCAACTGACAGCAACGCTTTTACTTTTTTATTTGTTTTTATATCAAAAGTGAATTTTCCTTTTTGGACAAAGTTAATTTCAGCATATTGATTTAATAAATTTATATCTAAAGATAAATCCTTTTGAGAAATGTCAATGAAAAATGGGTATGCTCCAACATATTTTATTGCATTAAGGGGTGCTACAAAAGTTAATGGAGTTGTGATTATTTGATCATCTTGTGAAATTCCCAGCCCCAACAAAGATAGGTGTAAGGCTGATGTACCAGAATTTACAGCAACAACTTCTTTTTGATCAAATTCAGATTTTAATTGTTCCTCAAATTCATTAATTATTGGTCCTGCAGTAGAAACCCAATTCTCATTTAAGGTGTCGGTTATAGAATTTATATCTTTCTCATTTATTGTGGGTTGGTTAATTGGTATAGGTAAGTTATTTTTTGGATACCATGTATTGATTTGTTTAACTATATTTTCTAAATTCATAACTAAATTTTTTAAACTATAAATTTACTTTACATCAATAGTTGGATTTAAAATATAAATAGTTTACTTTTTTAATTTAGTTCAAGAATCATTAAATTTTCTGGTTCCGATTTCTCCTTGAGTTTAAAACCCAATGCATGGTATAAATTTATTGCTGATTTATTATTTGGGTCTACTTTTAAGTCAATAAATTGATAATCAAATTTATCTTTACATAGCTTAATAATTTTCTTTGATGCAAAATTTCCTATTCCTTTATTACTAAATTCCTTAGAAATAAAAATACCAAATCTGGGATTTGGATAGCCGTCATCTAGTCCTCTCAAACTTATATACCCAACTATTGATTGGTCAACTTTTATAATAAAGTACATATCTTTAGTTGAACTTAAAACTGAGTCAATAAAATTTTTCTTATTTGTAAAGGGTGTAAAGTACATTAAATATTCTTTATTTTCAGAAAAAATTAATTCAGATAGAATATTCAAATCTTTTAAACTAATATTTTCTTTTGAGTTAAGAACTTGTACATTTGGTATTATTTTTTTCATTAGACAGTTAATCTATATTTATATACTTTAAATTACAAGGCAAATAAAGGGAAAAATTTGTGAAAGACATTTTAATCGTAAGTACTTCTCCATCTGATTTTGAAATTTTGAAACCTCTTTTTGTGCAGCTTTCGAAAAAATCTAATACAGATTTATTATGTTTATTTGAACCAAATAAAATAGAAGTTGAATTTGCTAAAAATCATAGACTTAATTTAGTAATCAATAATTTGAATTTAACCCATAAAGAAGATCAAAGTAATGATATATTGAAAGATTTAAAAAAAATTAACAATTTTATTAGTACCTTTTTATTAGAAAGCCCTTACAAATTTTTTGTTATTTTGGGAGATAGGTATGAACTTTTGACTATAGCCCAACAAGTATATTTAAGTAAAAAAATATTAGTTCACCTACATGGTGGCGAAATTACCGAGGACTCCTGGGATGATTCTATAAGACATTCAATTTCAAAGCTATCGCATGTCCATTTTGTCTCTTCGACTAGATCAAAAAAACTTTTAATTTCTATGGGTGAACAAAGTAAAAATATATTCAACTATGGATCGCTTGGTGCGCAAAATGCGAAAAAAATAAATCTTTTAGACAAAAGTAGTTTGTTTGAGGAATTGAAATTAAATAAAAATCTAAAAACTTGTTTTTTAGTATTTCAACCAACGACGAATTCCAACTTTGATGTAGTCAAAAATATGAAAATAATTGAAAAATTCTTATTTAATAATAATTTCGAACAATTGTTGGTATCACATGTTAATTCTGATCCTGGTAGCAAAGAATTTATTTCATACCTAAAAGACGGGGGCAACAATATTAAGTTTGAAATACTGAGTAGTTTGGGAATACAAAAATATCTTTCCATGGCTAAACACGTAGATTTAGTAATTGGAAATTCGAGTTCATTTATATTTGAATTACCCCTTAAAAATATAAAAAGCATACTAATAACTGACAGGCAAAAAGGTAGGGAAATAACCGATCATGTATTTAGATCAAAAATTACCTTAAAAGATCTGCAGAATACTTATGATAATTTAAAGATCACAAAAACTAAGACTGGCTCTCCATATTACAAAAACAATACAGATAAATATATAACAAATAAAATAGTTAGCATGCTCGACTCACCTCCTAAATTTAAAAAAGTTTTTAATTATGAAAAATAAAACTTTTATAATTGCTGAGATAGGGGTTAACCATAATGGCTCAATAAGCTTGGCCAAAAAAATAATAAAAAAATTATCCAAATTAGAAATTGACGCAGTAAAGATACAGGCTTACTCTCACAAAAACTTGGCTTCTCCTGAAACTTTTTTAGCGGAATATCAAAAAAAGAATGTCAAAAATTTTAAGAATCAATACGAGATGTTACAAAAATATGAGCTTTCAAAAAAACAAATCGAACATTTATATGAATTTTCAAAAAATTGTGGTATCGAACTAATTTCATCGGTATTCTCAATTAAGGA
>CEOF01003699.1_pt1 | contig 10513 bp, 13 predicted proteins | sample 361311 | NCBI WGS metagenome assembly CEOF01 (sample SAMEA2619667, study PRJEB7988) | marine metagenome | biome: marine biome (ENVO:00000447); feature: surface water layer (ENVO:00002042); material: "saline water (ENVO:00002010), including plankton (ENVO:xxxxxxxx)" | depth 5 m
GTTTTTGGTTATTTAGGTTTTGGAAAATTAGTTTTCTATTTAATGACACTACAATTTTCTATGGTGATGACCGAACAAACACTCGCCGCTGTTCCACTCTTTGTATTTATGGGAATAATGATGGAACAAGCTGGATTAATGGAGAGGCTATTTTCAGCATTTCAACTAATGTTGTCTAGAGTAAGAGGTTCTTTATATTATGCGGTTTTATTCGTATCAGTAATATTCGCTGCTGCTACAGGTATTGTTGGAGCCTCTGTTACTATTCTTGGAATAATGGCTGCAAAATCTATGAATAGGTCTAAGTATGATGTGAGGTTAGCTGCAGGAACTATAACAGCTGGTGGAACATTAGGAATATTGATACCTCCAAGTATTATGCTTGTAGTAATGGGTCCTATAATGGAAATACCTGTGATCGACTTATTTGCAGCAGCAATTATACCTGGAATTTTACTTGCGAGTTTATATGCAGCTTACACAACAATAAGATGTATGTTAAATCCAAACTTAGGACCTCCATTACCTGAGGATATGAGAGCAACTAGCATGAAGGAAGTATGGATTGAGTTTCTTCTTGGCTTAGTACCTCCCGCAGCATTAGTTTTTGCGGCTCTTGGAAGTATTTTGTTTGGATTTGCAACACCAACAGAAGCTGCTGGTTGTGGCGCAATGGGTGCGCTTCTTCTTTCATTAGCTTATAAAAAATTAACTCTTCCAAAATTACAAGACGCATTAGTTAAAACTCTAGAGATAACTGCGTTAATAATGGTTTTGGTTGCTGCATCAAATTTTTTTGGAGCTGTCTTTGCGAGGTTAGGGACACCAACCCTATTAACAGAATTTTTACTTGGATTAGAAATGAATAAATATCTAATCCTTGGAATGATAATGGTAATGATATTTTTATTAGGCTGGCCGCTGGAGTGGGTTCCTATAGTAATGATAATTGTTCCAATAATTTTACCACTAGTAGAGGCTTTAGGATTTAATCTTACTTGGTTTGCTATACTTGTAGCTGTAAATTTACAAACTGCATGGCTTTCACCCCCTGTTGCATTGTCTGCTTATTTTTTAAAGGGTGTAGTTCCAGAATGGGATTTAAAGGATATTTATATAGGAATGATGCAATTTATGGTACTTCAAATTATTGGCTTAATAATAATTATAGCATTTCCAAAAATTGTGCTGTGGTTACCTTCTCTACTGTATGGACAGTGATTAATATTCGTTTAAAATACAATTGTGAATCATCTAAAAGAAAAATTCCAACTTACTAATTGGGAATTAGTATCTGTAAATCCGTCTGATAAAACTTGGACATGGACAGATTATTTTTATTTTTGGGCAGTAAATATTCAAAGTCTTATAGGGTTTTCGTTAATAGCCTCTTTGTATATTTTATATGATCTAAATTTTATTGTTGTTCTGTCAGGAACTGCTTTTGCGTCAATTCTTATTTATTTTTTTTCAAATCTAATTGGGAAAATATCCCAGAAACATGGAATTCCATTCCCGGTTTTACTAAGAATTTCTATAGGTTTAAATGCTGCTAGATACTTTGCTCTTTTAAGAGGATTACTAGGTATATTTTTTTTTGGAGTACAAACTTTTTTTATTTCAAAATCTATAGTTTATCTAATTAGAATATCATTATTTTATATTGATAAAGAAATACTTAATAACGAAATTTTATTATTATTTTTTTTATCTTTTAATTTAATTGATTGGATTTCACTTTTATTTACTTTTTGTTTACAATATTTTTTATTTACCAAAGGTCACTATTTTTTAAGATCATTTACAAAGTTTTCAGCAATTTTTGTTTATTTTGGTTTATTAATTTTTTTAATTATGATTGTTTCAGAAAACAGTCAGAAATTATTTTTTAATTTTTTTAGTCTTATAACTGAGGAAGATATTTTTAATATTACAAACCTGACAACTTTTATATCTGTTGCAGGTACCATGTTTGCATATTTTGCTATTGTATTACTAAGTTTTGGAGATTTTTCAAGATATGCTAAAGACAAAAAAGAATTAAACTTAGGAAATTTAAGTCTGTTAATTAATTTATTAATATTCTCATTGTTTGCAGTATTAATTACCTTGGGTGCTGATGTAATACTAAATAATAATGCTAACGATCCTGAACGATTATTAACAAACCCTACTGATATAATAGGAAAAATAGATAACCCAGCACTTACTGTTTTTGCGCTTCTATTTATAATGATAGCATCACTATCTACTAACTTTATAGCAAATTACATTCCTTCCCAAAATACATTGATTAATTTTCTTCCCAAAAATCTTAATTTGAAGTCATGTGGAGTTTTTATAATGTTCCTAGCATTTATTGTTTCAATATTTTGGTTACCATTTCTTAGCCAAATTGGATTGTTATCCTTTGTGGATACTGTAGGATCTATTTTTGGACCACTTTTTGGATTAATTGTTTGTGACTATTATTTAATAAAAAGAAAAAAAATTAACAATAAAGATATTTTTTTATCTAATAAAGGTAGTGCCTATTTTTATTCTAATGGATGGCATTTTAAAGCAGTCTATTCAGTTTTTATAGGATTTATATTTGCATCTTCAACTATTTGGAATGTAAATTTACAATTCCTTCAAACTTTCTCATGGATAATCGGTGCTTTTGCTTCATATGTTACATATTATTTTATAGCCTCAAAAAATGAATAATTTTAATTTTAAAAACAAAACTGCAATAATTACAGGAGGTGCACAGGGTTTTGGTCTAGATATAGCTAAAAAATTTTTAAAGTTTGGAGCTGATGTTAGATTATGGGATAATGACGAGAATGAGTTATTGGAAGTGATTAAAAAACAAAATAACAAAAATCTTAAATATGATGTTGTTGATATAACAAAATTTGATTTAGTAGAAAAAATAATCAAAAATTCCAATATTGCCAAAGTTGATATACTTATTAATAATGCAGGTATAACAGGTCCAACTTCTGAACTATGGAATTATTCAGTAAATGATTGGAATAAAGTTATAGATGTAAATTTAAACGGAACTTACATTTGTAGTAAGGCAATTGTACCTTTGATGATTAAAAATAATTATGGAAGGATTGTTAATATTGCATCTGTATCTGGTAAAGATGGAAATGCTAATGCTAGTGCTTATAGCTCAGCAAAAGCAGGAGTTTTAGGTTTAACTAAATCATTAGGTAAAGAATTAGCCCAGTATAATATTGCTGTGAATGCTGTTACACCAGCGGGAGCAAAAACAAGAATTTTAGATCAAATGACAAAAGAGCATGTGCAAAGAATGCTTTCAAAAGTACCTAGAGGAAGATTTTTGGAATTAAATGAATTATCATCTTTAGTATGTTGGCTTTCGTCAGAAGAGAACTCTTTTTCTACTGCTGCTGTTTTTGATATTAGTGGTGGTAGATCTACTTACTAGCTAGGTTTTTTCTTTGGATAAATTACTTTGTCATAATACTTACTCTGTTCATTTGCTATCACGGGAGCCAGAATTATAACTGACCAGTATACTAATAATGCCATGATCGAGAGAGTTTTCATCCGTTTTCTCCATTAATTTCACAGTTTTTTCTGTTAATCTTTTGGTCGAAAGTATCAACGTTTTTTCTATCTATTAACCAGATAAGTGACTTCTCGTAAGTATTATCTTCAGCTAATTTAGTACATCTTTTTCCAAGTTTAACAGTGTGGGTGGTACAATTTGTCAAAAATAAAATGATTGTTATAAGAATTATTTGTTTCATAACTTTTATTTAAAGAATAAATTTGATTTTAGAGTGTCTTAATCATGTCTAAACTATGAAACTAAAATTATTTATTGTATGAAGCTAATAGCTATATATAAGACTGGAAAATGAAAAAATTTATTAAAATACTAATTATATCTCTTTTTGTGACTACGCCACTAAAATCAGAAATATTAAAAGTTTTTGAATTCACAAATGAGGAATTCTCTCAATTAAAAAAAAGAAAAGTAAAAGGGGAAACATCTTGGAAATTAGGATCTAATGAGAACGGAAATTATATAAGAGCTGAAGCCGAAGGTGTTGGATCGGGATTAGGTAAAGAAGTATCTATTGATTTAAACAAAACACCTATAATTAATATAACTTGGAAGATCGAAAAAGATTTATCAGGAATCAATGAAAACTCTAAAAAAGGTCATGATTTCGCAGCAAGAGTATTTGTTGTCAAGAAAACTGGGTCAACAGCACTTTCAAATAGAGCGGTAAATTATGTTTATTCTAGTAACAGTGAAATTGGTGAGTATTGGAGAAGCCCGTATACAAAAAAATCAATTGATTATGTTTTATCAACCACTAAACAAAATTTAAATGAATGGGTAACAGTTAAAGCTAATGTTAAAGAACATTTTAGATTATTACATAATCTTGATGTAAATGATTTAAATGGAATTGCTATTATGACTGATACAGATAACTCAAAATTAAAAGCAATTTCATATTACCAAAATATTTACTTCTCCAGTGAATAATTAAAATTTGAAATATTTTTTCATTACAATTGAAAAAAAGGATAAAACAATAGCAACAATAACATCCTCTAGGGGTGATGCATTTGGAACTCCGAAGTTCCAAATAATAACACCAATTAACCAAATAATATAAATTTTCATTATGTAAATTCATTACTATAAAAAAAAATACTATTTTGATAGTATAAGATTATGACTAAAGAATTTAAATATATAACCAGAATTTATTATGAGGATACAGACGCTGCAGGAGTAGTTTATTATGCTAATTATTTAAAATTTTTAGAGAGAGCTAGATCAGAAGCAATATATTCCTTAGGCTTATCAAATAAAAAACTTTTAGATAAAGAGGGAGTTATAATAATCGTAAAATCTTGCAATATTGAATACAAAAAACCAGCAAAATTTGAAGATGAAATTGAAATTATTTCGAAAATTAATGAAGTTAAAAATTCTTCTTTTAAAATGCATCAATTAATCAAAAGAAAATCCGATATTATTTCAGTGGCAGATGTAACACTCGTAACAATTAATGATAAAGGAAAACCAGTTAGAGTACCTAATTTGTTAAAAAAATTAATCGACTAGCTTAAGTATTCTCTTGAATAAATTTGTCATCTTATTCTCATTTATTCTTCCAGTATTAACATTTCGTGGACTTGGATGATAGCAACCTACTAATAAAATATTTTTTGGAACCTTATAAATCTTACCGTGAACAAATTTAATTTTTTCTTTAAATTCATAATTTGATTTAAAATAATAGACACATGCATCAAAACCAATTTTACCTAAAGCAATAATTATCTTTAAATTTTTTAATTGATTTATTTCTGAATTGAAAAATTTAAAACAATTATCAAGCTCATGTCTTAAAGGCTTGTCTTCTGGTGGAACACATTTTAAAGCTGTTGTTATAAATGAATTTTTTAATTTTAATCCATCATTTAAATGAGTAGAGCTTGGTTGGTTAGCAATCTTAGCTTTATATAAACATTTATACAAAAAATCAGAAGACTTATCACCAGTAAATACTCTTCCTGTTCTATTTCCACCATGTGCAGCTGGTGCTAAACCTACTAGTAAAACTTTACTTTTAACATCACCAAAACCTGTAATTGGTTTACCCCAGTAAGTCTGATCAATAAATTGTTTCCTTTTTTCAACTGATATTTTCTCTCTAAACTTTACAAGACGTGAGCATTTTTTGCATTTAATAATTGAATTATTTAGATTTTCTATCAACATATACAATTGCTATCAAAAAAAGAGCTGTCCACAACAAGGCTATTAATGGTTTAATTAGATTACCAGTTCCCCAGAGATTAAAAAATACCGCCCCAATAATTATTCCGATAAAATAAACAATTACAACTAAATGCATAGGTTTCATTTTTTTTGTTCCTTTTTATAAAGGGAAACTCCCTCTTTAATTTTGTTATTATATGATGCTTTAAAACTCTCAAGTTGCCAACCAGAAAGTCTGCTTTTAATTTCCTCTAAATTGTTAACTTTCCACTGATCAGAAGTATTTTCGTCTTTCCATTTCCTTTTTTCTTCATCATTTCTACCACAACCATAACATAATCCAGTTTCGGGATCCGTTTTACAAATACTAATACAGGGTGAAATAATCATATTTTTAAATTTTTTACACTCTTACACAAATATTCAGATTGGACAAATTAGTTCTATAATATATAAAGCAGCAATAATTTGGGCGAGTGGCGGAATTGGTAGACGCGTTGGTCTTAGGAACCAATATGGCAACATGTGAAGGTTCGAGTCCTTTCTCGCCTACCACAATATTATGAAAGTAACTATACAAAATAAAAAAGGTTTAAGTAAAGATTTAAAAATCTTTGTCGAAAAAAAAATCATAGATAATCATCTAAATGAAAAATATTCAGAAGTTTCAAAAACAGTCCAACTTAAAGGGTTTAGACCAGGCAAAGTACCAAAAGAAGTTTTAAAAAGACAATTCGGAAAAGCTATATTTGGTGAAGTTCTAGATAAGATTTTAAAAGAGACAAGTGCTAAAGCTTTAAGTGAAAACAAAATTAAACCTGCTGGACAACCAAAAATAGATCTTAAAACTTTTGGTGAGAACAAAGATCTAGAATATATAATTTCAGTTACAGAACTACCAAAAATTGATCTTAAACCAATAGAAACTATAAAAGTAGATGAGTACGAGGTTAAGATAGATAAAAAAGAAGTTGATAAAAGAATAGAGGATATTGCAAAAAATCAAAAAAATTTTAAGGAAAATGAAAATGCGATTGCTAAAAATGGTGATCTTGTTTCTTTTGACTACAAAGCAAAAGTTGATGGAGAAGATTTTAAAGGCAACGAAGGTAAAAACACTCAGTTAGAAATTGGTAAAGATTTATTCATCAAAGGTTTTGATAAACAATTGATTGGAGTAAAAAAAAATGATGATAAGAAAATATTAATAAAACTTCCTGAAAATTTTCCTGATAAAGATGTTGCCAATAAAAATGCTGAATTCATATGCAAAATATTATTTGTAAAAAATCCAGAAAAGGTTTCTATCAACGATGATTTTGCAAAAAGCTTAGGTGCAAAAGATCTTAATGATCTTAAAGTATTATTAGAGAAACAAATAAATGATGAATATAAAAATTCTTTAAATATGCTATCAAAAAAACAAATCCTTGATCAAATTGAAAAATTTAAAGTAAGTGAAATTCCTCAAAATTTGGTTGAGCAAGAGGTAAAAGTAATTACAGAAGGTCTTAAAGATGAAGAAAAAAATAAAAAAAGTAAAGATTTTGAAAAAAAAGCAATTCAAAGAATTAAAGTTGGTCTTGTACTAAATGAATTTGGTGAAGCTAACAAAATCAAAATTGAAGAAAATGAAATACAGGCTGAAATTCAAAAACAGTTAAGAATGATGCCTGGTCAAGAAAAATTTTTGATGGAGTATTATCAAAAAAATCCCTCTGCAGTTGCTAGCTTAAGAGGAAATATATATGAAGAAAAAATTATCGAAGCAATTAAATCAAAAGCGAAAATATCAAAAAAACCTATTAGTAAAGAAGAAGCTGAAAAAATATTAAAAGCAGAAAATGAGAAGAATATGATGGTAAATGATCTTGATACGATGCATGAAAATAAAGATGACGGAGCCTTATCTAATAAAAAACAAATCAAGAAAAAAACTAAAACAGTTAACAAGAAATCAACTAAAACAAAAAAAGTTAGCAAAAAGTAATCACAAGTTGTATAAATATAACGATTCGTTATATGAATAAAATAGATGAGCACATGAATACGTTGATACCCATGGTGGTCGAGCAATCCAGCCGTGGAGAGCGTGCTTATGATATTTATTCAAGATTACTTAAAGAAAGAATTGTTTTTCTAACTGGTCCTATTAATGATCAAGTTGCATCATTAGCTACAGCGCAACTTCTTTTTTTAGAGTCAGAAAACCCAAAAAAAGATATTTTTTTTTACATTAATAGTCCTGGAGGACTGGTGACTGCAGGACTTGGTATTTATGACACTATGCAATTTATTAAACCTGATGTTTCGACATTGTGTATTGGTCAAGCAGCTTCTATGGGATCTTTTTTATTATCCGCAGGTACAAAAGGAAAAAGATTTTCTTTACCAAATGCAAGAGTAATGGTTCATCAGCCATCGGCAGGATTTCAAGGTCAAGCAACAGATATAGAAATTCATGCGAATGAAGTCTTGTCGCTGAAAAAAAGACTAAATGAAATTTATTCAAAACATACAGGTAAATCTGTTGAAGAAATAAAGTCTGCCCTAGAGAGAGATAACTTTATGACCCCACAATCTGCTAAAGAATTTGGATTGATAGACAAAGTTGTAGAAAAAAGGGAATAACTCACAATATATAGTAACTTTATCAACCTAAACTTGATTATTTAAAGTCAACTGTATTAAAGTAACTAAATTGATTCGTTATAAAAATTTATATGAGTACAAATAATAAAAATATACTTTACTGTTCATTTTGCGGCAAAAGCCAACACGAGGTGAGAAAATTAATAGCCGGTCCTACAGTTTTTATTTGTGATGAATGTGTTGAATTATGTATGGATATAATCAAAGAGGAAAGTAAGGATACTTTAGTCAAACATCAAGATGGTTTACCTTCTCCTAAAGAAATTTGTTCTATTTTAGATGATTATGTAATTGGTCAAAAACATGCAAAAGAAGTTTTGTCTGTAGCAGTTCATAATCATTATAAAAGATTAAACTATGAATCCAAAGCAAACAAAAATGTTGAGTTAGCTAAATCAAATATAATGCTTGTCGGACCTACCGGTTGTGGAAAAACATTACTTGCACAAACATTAGCTAGAATTCTTGATGTTCCATTTACTATGGCAGACGCAACTACTCTGACCGAAGCCGGATATGTTGGAGAGGATGTAGAAAATATAATTCTTAAATTGCTTCAGGCTGCAGACTATAATGTTGAAAAAGCACAAAGAGGAATAGTCTATATTGATGAGGTTGACAAAATTAGTAGAAAATCTGAAAACCCATCAATAACTCGAGATGTATCGGGCGAAGGTGTTCAACAAGCTCTATTAAAGATAATGGAAGGAACAATTGCAAGTGTTCCTCCACAAGGTGGTAGAAAACATCCTCAGCAAGAGTTTTTACAAGTAGACACCACAAATATTTTGTTTGTATGTGGCGGGGCTTTTGCAGGTCTTGATAAAATTATTTCACAAAGAAATAAAGGAACAGCCATAGGTTTCGGAGCTGAAGTAAAAAGTATAGATGAAAGAAAAACTGGAGAACTAATGAAGACACTGGAACCAGAAGATTTATTGAAGTATGGATTGATACCTGAATTTATTGGAAGATTACCAATTATAGCTACTTTGGAAGACTTAGATGAAAATTCTTTAGTTAAGATTTTGATGGAACCGAAAAATTCATTAATAAAACAATATCAAGAATTATTTAAATTAGAGGGAACTAAATTAACATTTAAAGATAATGCTACAAAGGAAATTGCACAAAAAGCTATTTCAAAAAAAACTGGTGCGAGAGGACTAAGGTCAATACTTGAAAACATTTTATTAAAAACAATGTTTGAATTACCTAGTTTAGAAAATGTTGAGGAAGTAATTGTAGATTCGGGTGCGGCTAAAGGACAAACACAGCCAATAATTGTGCATTCAAAAAATTCGAATAACAAAAATAAGAGTACAAAAACCACAGCCGCTTAAATTAAACTTAATAAATACTAAAAATCTATTGCATTATTTGTAATTATATCCATATTAACTACATGGAAATTAAACGCGAACTACCACTTTTGCCACTTAGAGATATTGTTGTGTTTCCCAGCATGGTAATACCATTGTTTGTCGGAAGAGATAAATCAATAACTGCTCTCAACGAGGTAATGAAAAATGGTAAAAAAATTATTTTAGTAACTCAAAAAAATTCAGAAGTGGACGACCCTAAGAAAAATGATATTTTTAATTACGGCTGTGAAAGTAATATTTTACAATTACTAAAATTACCTGACGGAACTGTAAAAGTCTTAGTAGAGGGAATTAAAAGGGTTAAAATAAATGAATTTATTGATAACTCAAAGTATATTACGTGTAACTTTGAAATTTTAAGTGATCAAAATGAGAATGAAAATGATCTTTCTGTTTTAGCGGTTACGGCTCTAAAAAAATTAGAAAAATTATCCTCAATAAATAAGAAAATATCAAATGAAACAATTACAAGTATAAAAGAATTAAAAGATCCTTCAAAAATTGCTGATAATATTGCATCTCACTTAAATACTTCAATTTCTGAAAAACAACAAATTTTTGAAACCGTTGATGTTAAAAAAAGGCTAAATGCAGTTATTAAAATAATGGAAAATGAGACAAGTATAATAGGTGTAGAAAAAAGAATTAGAGGAAGAGTAAAAACCCAGATGGAGAAAACCCAAAGAGAGTACTATTTAAATGAACA
>CEOF01184735.1_pt1 | contig 10499 bp, 10 predicted proteins | sample 361311 | NCBI WGS metagenome assembly CEOF01 (sample SAMEA2619667, study PRJEB7988) | marine metagenome | biome: marine biome (ENVO:00000447); feature: surface water layer (ENVO:00002042); material: "saline water (ENVO:00002010), including plankton (ENVO:xxxxxxxx)" | depth 5 m
TAAATTCATCAATTTTAAAAATTAAAGAATTAAATAAAAAAGTTGGTATATCCCTCAATCCTGAGACTAAAACAGATGTTATCTTAGATTTTTTAGAAAAAATTGATTTGGTTTTAATAATGAGCGTAAATCCAGGATTTGGTGGACAAAAGTTTATGCCTGAAGTTTTAATTAAAGTAAAAGAATTAAAGAAGATACAAAAAGAAAAAAAATTAAATTTTGATATTGAAATTGATGGAGGTATTAACTTTGATAATTCCAAAATAGCAATTGAGGCAGGAGCAAATATCTTAGTGTCGGGAACAACAATTTTTAAAAGTAATAATGGAGATATTAAAAAAAATATTGAATTACTAAAATCAAGATAATTTAATGGTTTATACAAATCGGTTTTTTTTTGGTATTTCTAATCAACTGAGAAAATTTTATTTAAATTCTAACATTTATGATAAAAAAATTTCTAAAATAGATGCAACAGGTTTAATATACAAACCTAGTCCTTATTTACTTTCATCATTAATTAAATATCAAAAGAAAAAATTTAAAATTGAGGATTTTGCTTTAGAAGATGTTTGGAAATACAATAATTTAAATGATAAAGAATATGTTGCTTTAAATGCTTTTTATTGGTTTTTTAGTTTAGATTTAAAATCATCAAAACAAACTACGCAAACAGTATTATCAAACTGGATTAATAATAACTACAAATATAATAGCAAGAGTTGGAAATTTGATTTAACCGCTAAAAGAATTATTGCTTGGCTTTCATGTCATAATCTCACTTATGAAGAAAGTGATCAAAATTATAAGAAAAACTTTAATAATATTATAAAAAAACAAACAAATCATCTAGTAAATGAAATCAGTAGATCTGATTTAATTGAAGATAAAATAATTGGATGTGCATCTATTATTTTGGTTGGACTTTGTTATCAAAGTGAAAAAAACTATTTATCTTTTGGTACTAATATTCTTAAAAAGATATCAAAATTGACTTTAGATAATTACGGGTTTCCAAAAACAAGAAATATTAAACAACTAATTTTATATCTTAAATATTTTATATTAATAAGAGAGTGGTTCAAAGAATCACAGGTTAATATCCCAGAACATATTGATGAAACTATCTTCTATCTTGGACAAGGATATGCTTTTTTTGAAGAAAATTATGGCTCAAATTTTTTATTTAATGGCAACAATCTTTCAAATAATGACGAATTTAACAATTATTTGAAAAGATTAGGATATAAATTTCAAAATGAAAATTATGAGTTGGGCGGATATATAAAATTAAGAAATAAGAAAATCAGTTTAACTATGGATATTGGGGCTACTCCAAGTTTGAATTATACAAAAGACTATCAGTCTGGAGCTTTGTCTTTCGAAATCACATCTAATGGACAAAAATTAATTAGTAATTGTGGATATTACAAAAAAAGAGATAATAAACTTAATCATTTATCAAAATCATCTGCTGCACAAAGTACACTGGTAATTGACGATCGTTCTTCATGTAAATTTACTAAAATTAATAAATCTTGGGCTGTAAAAAAAGGTTTAAAAATAATTAAAAAAAGTTCAGTATTTGAGAAAAATTATTGGAAAATCGTAGCTTCACATGATGGATATCTTAAAAAATATAATACAATACATGAGAGGGAAATTGAATTTTATCCTGAAAAAATGTCATTTATTGGAACAGACAAAATAATTAAAAAAAAAAATAATCACAATTATAAATTTGATATTCGATTTCATGTGGAACCAAATGTTAAAATTATGAAAACTCAAGATAATAAAACTGTCCTAATTCAATTAAATGATGAAGGATGGAAATTTACGTGTGATAACTATGATATAGATATTGATAATGGTTTATATTTCGGTAAAAAAAATTCATATAGTGAAAACCAAAATATTTTTATCTCTGGTATTTCAAATAATCAGACTGAAAATATTACGTGGAAAATAAAGAAAATATGATGAAAAAGATAAAATCTGCTTTAATATCAGTATCAGATAAATCAAATTTAAAACCTCTTTTACTTAGTCTAAAAAAAAATAATATTAAAATAATTAGTTCTGGGGGCACATTTAGAAATATTAAAAAACTAAAATTTAAGTGTGAAGAAATTTCAAAGTTTACTGGTTTTAATGAAATTCTTGATGGTAGGGTAAAAACATTACATCCTAAAGTTCATGGAGGAATCCTTAGCAAGAGAAATAATAAATCACATCAAAAAGATTTGAGTAATAATGATATTGAGAATATAGATCTTGTAATAGTTAATTTCTACCCTTTTGGAGACATTTTAAAAAAAACAAAAAATCAAAGTAAGATTATTGAAAATATTGATATAGGTGGGCCTACTATGGTTAGAGCAGCAGCAAAAAATTATAATGATGTAGCTGTAATTACATCTGCTAATCAATATTCTGAACTTATTGATCAATTAAAAATTAATAAAGGATCTACATCCTTGGAGTTTAGAAAAAAAATGTCGCAAATAGCTTTTAATGAAACAGCATATTATGACTCATTGATTGCAGATTATTTTAATAAAACTTTAAATATAAAATTTCCTAAAAAAAGAGTTATTCATACCAATTTGGTTGAAAAATTAAGATATGGTGAAAACCCTCACCAAGAAAGTGCTGTTTATTCTCATAATCAAGATATTCAAATAAATAAAATACATGGAAAACAGCTAAGCTATAATAATTATAATGATATTTTTTCAGCCCTAATTATTTCCAAATCTTTTCCTAAAAATACTGGTACTGTTATAGTAAAACATGCAAATCCTTGTGGTGCATCAATACTCAAAAATAATCTGAAAAGTTGTAAATCTGCTTTAGCTTGTGACCCTATCAGCGCTTTTGGTGGTATAGTTTCTTGCAATTTTAAAATTACTAAATCTTTAGCTGTTGAGTTAAATAAGATATTTCTTGAAGTAATTATAGCTAATGGATTTGACAAAAAATCACTTAAAATATTAAAATCTAAAAAAAATTTACGGTTGATTGACGCCTCAAATTTTTCATTAAATGAGATTATGAGGTTCGTTTCAGTTAATAATTCTGTTTTACTTCAGACAGAGGATAAACAGACTTTTTCAAAAAAAAATTTTAAAGTAGTTTCAAAAAAGAAACCTAGTAAGGTCCAGTTTGAAAATCTAATATTTGCTTTTAATATTTGCCGTTACACAAAGTCGAATGCAATAGTGCTTGCAAGTAATAAATCTACTGTTGGAATTGGATCGGGTCAACCAAGTAGAATTGATAGTTGTAAAATAGCCATAGATAAAATGAATAGATTAACTAAATCTAAGAATGAACTTGTTGCAGCATCAGATGCATTTTTTCCTTTTGTAGATGGTATTGAAAAACTTGTTCAATCTGGAGTATCTGCAGTTATCCAACCAGCTGGATCGATCAGAGATAAAGAAATTATTAAGTTTGCTAATGCAACGGATACAATACTAATCTTCTCCAAAACAAGACATTTTAGACACTAGTATTTTCATCAATTTTAGCTGCTAATATGAAATCATTCTCAGACAAACCTTCTATTGCATGAGTTGTAATAGTAACTTTGGCATATCCCCAACCAAATGAGATGTCTGGATGATGCCCCTCTTCTTCAGATATTTTTCCAACCCTATTAACAAAATCTTGGCTTTCTAAAAAATTTTTAAAGGTAAATTTTTTTTCTAAAAAATAAACTTTTTTTTCATCTTGGACTATATCCCAACCATCAACTTTTTTTTGATACTTATGAATTTCTGATAAATCAAAAGCAGTCACTCCCCCCTCACACGGAACACATTTTTTTTTAAGAAGCTCGGACATTCTTTATAATTTTCTCCATATTTGATCCTCTTTTTATTAAAAAATTATTTCCAATCCCATACATATTATTAGGTAAATTTTTTATTTCATCTAATATATTTTCTAAAGTGGTAATCTCATACTTTGCATTATAAATATCATAATCGTAATTAATTAAAAAGCTCTTTAAATAAGAATAATTGTAATTCTTGTCTTTATTTATAAACTTCGAAAATTCTAAAATTATGATAGGAGAACATTTTTTAATCAAAGACAAACTTCCATCTATTACATTCATTTCATGCCCCTCAACATCTAATTTAATGATAACCGTATAATTATCAAAAATTTGTTTTTTTGTAAGTACATCAAGAGTTGTAGTTTTAACTAAAATTTTTGATTTGCTTGAAAAATTTGAGTGAGTAATTGAACTTTCCCAATCATTTTCACTTTCATAAAAGGTTAATTTTAAATTTTCAGTGTTGGAAACAGCTAGATTATTGATTTTGATTGAACTAAAATTATTTAAACTAATATTTTTTTTCATATCCATGTATGTGAATGGTGATGCTTCAAATGCAACAATTTTATTTTTTTTATTTTTTGATGCAATATAAAGTGAATAAAATCCAAAATTAGATCCACAATCAAACAAATAAATTAAAGAATTTTTTGCAATGGAGTTAATTAATCTTATTTCTTGAATATCTTCAAAATCACATTTTCTTAAGAGAGAATGAGACATTTCATTTTTTTTATTACTTGCTAAAATGTAAAAGTTGTAAATTTTTATTTTAATCTTTGAGTTCAATTTTTTCCGGATCAACCTAAAAAAAATGTAATAAAAAAAATTTTTTTTAAACTGTCGAATATCTCGAGAGCTCACATAATTTTGAAAAACATTAGTAATTTTACCAAACATATATATGGAGCGGGCAAAGGGGGTCGAACCCTCGACCTTCTCGTTGGCAAACGAGACGCTCTACCACTGAGCTATGCCCGCAATTAAAAAACATTATATTTATTCATTTTTTTTAATTCAAGCAATATAAAATGTGATATATTTTAAGATGATTATGAAAAAAGACGATTTACCAAAAAAGCTCTCCGTTTTTCCTTTGAGCAATTTTATTATATTTCCAAAAACCACTGTTCCATTGAATATTTTTGAACCTAGATACATTGATATGATAAACGATAGTATGAAATCGAATAAGCTAATTGGCATGATACAACCAAAATTCTCTAAAGATAATGATAGTAGTGGTATTCCAAAATTACATGAAATAGGCTGTATGGGAAGAATAAAGAGTTTTGAAGAAACTGATGATTCTCGATTTTTAATTGAATTAAAAGGTTTAATAAGGTTTAAAATTATTTCTGAAATTAAATCAGAAAAGAAGTACCGAGAATGTGAGGTTAGTTTTGACGGTTATTATGATGATCTAGAAAATAAAAAAGAAGATATCAAATTTTCAGATTTAGAACTAATTTTTAAAGATTTAAAATCTCTTTTTGAAAAAAGAGGCTTTATCATAAATTGGAAAGCTCTAGAAAAACAAAGTTTAGACGAAACTATAAATGCTTTAGCAATGGCATCTCCTTTCTCTATTGAAGAAAAACAAGTTTTATTAGAAGCAAAAAGTTTAAATGTTAGAAAAACTAAAATTACTGAAATATTAACTACCTATTCATTTGATCAATATAATAATAGAACACTTCAATAATTTTTTAAATTATAATTCCATTATCTGCAATATTTTTGAAAATTTTATTAATAGTTTTATTTCTACCAAGAAATTTAACTGACTTGCTTAAAGTATTATCATTAATTTTATTTTCAAAGTTAAAGAACTCATAAATAAAATCAATACCGTTTGAAAAGAGATAATTCTTATTTCTAGTATTTTTTTCAAAATCTGCACAAATAGAAATATCTAGATCTAATCCAAGTTCTTTTTTAAAAAGGACAAGTCTATATATTTCTTTTATATCCCGTATTGTCATATTAAAGCCCTGCCCTGCTAGAGGATGTATTTTGTGTAATAAATCACCGAACGCAATAATATTTTTATAATAATAAGTTCTTAGGTTAGAAGATTTTAGCTCAAAGCTTAAAAATTTATTAATCTTAATAATATCGTATTTTGTATTATATTTTTTCAATACACTTTCAATGTTTTTGATTACTTTACCTCTTACCGAATATACAATTGAAGTTTCAGTTGATGATAAGGGTAAAAAAGCTAAGGGGCCTTTTTTGGTAAAAATTTGAGATGCGATATGATTGTTAGATAATTTTTTATGTTTAAAACATGTTACATATGCAAGACTATCATAACTTTTTTTTAATTTTTTATAAAAAAATTTTTTAGATATAGAATTATGATAATCACAATTAAAAATTAAGTTATAATTTTTTTTACACAACTCATTGTAACTGATAGCTTTTTTGAAATTAATTAAATTATTTTTTTTAAGATTGGAAAATAAAAGATTATATAAATCCAGGTTTCTAATTACTGAAAAAAGTTTTTTATTATCATTTTCGAAATTCAATATCTTTTCATTTTCTAAATTTTCACTATAAATTTCTATTTGATCCACATGCCATAATAACTTTTCAATATTTAATATATGGGTATTGAAAAAATCTATGTTGGTTTTTGAAATTCCTAATGTTTGAATTTTACTAATTTTTATACTTTTCTTATAAGAAAAAATGTCAACTCTTATACCTTTATTGACCAATAACTTTGCTAAAGATAAACTAGTGAGACCATTGCCTAATATAGAAACTTTCATAATAATTTTAATTTTAACAACAAAAATTAGATGATACAAAGTGGTAAATTTGATTCACCAAATATAGATATGAAAAAACTAGCAAATTCAATATTAATTTTTACCATAAAACGTTTAATAGAAATTATTGGTATAATATTTTTTTGTTTAGGATTTTTACTCTTTGTAGCTTTGGTTTCATATTCACCTACAGACCCAAATTTTATATTTCCAGAAAATACAGAGATAAAAAATATATTAGGCTTTCGAGGAAGCTTAGTATCAGATTTATTTTTTCAATCCTTTGGGATAATTAGCTACTTGATACCCGCTACATTTATTTTAACAGGAATTAGTATTTTTAGAAAAAAAGAAATATTTTTATTAATTGAAAATACATTTTTTATAATTCTTTATACTTTAATTGGTTCATCCTTTTTTAGTTTTTATTATAAAAATGCATTTACATTATATATTAATGGTAACGGTGGCTTTGTCGGAAATTATTTTGATGAAAAATTTTTGGGAAATATAATAATCTCTAATGAAAATATTTTCTATTATTTTTTTATTATATTGGTAGTTATTTCATTTTTATTTAGCGTAAATTTTAATGTCAAAAATTTTGTTATTATTATAAAAAAGTTATTTTATTTTTTCTTTAAAAAAGAAGGAAAAACTTACACAAATGAAAATGAGATTATAAGTGAATATATCCCTCAAGAAGAAATTAAAAATTTAATACAAGAAGATCTACCATTCATAAAAGCAGGAAACAATGAATTATCTAATAAATCTAAATTCATTTTTCCTTCAATTGATTTATTAAAAGTACCCACAACCAAAGAAAAAGAAAGCTTAAATAGAAATGAAAATAGCGATCCAGAGTTTTTAGAGAAAATTCTTTTAGATTTCGGAGTAGCTGGAAACATAAAAAAAATAAGTAATGGACCTGTTGTAACCTTAAATGAATTTGAACCAGCAGCAGGTGTAAAAGTTTCTAAAATAATAAATCTTGCTGATGACATTGCGCGAAACACAAGTTCTGAGTCTGCTCGTATAGCAACTATTCCTGGTAGTAACACTGTTGGCATTGAACTGCCTAACTCTTATAGGGAAAATGTTTACTTAAGTGAAATTTTAAATAATCCGAATTTTAAAAAAAAAGAAATAAAATTACCTATTGCTTTAGGTAAAAATATTTCAGGAATACCTATAATTGGTGACCTGACCTCTATGCCTCATTTATTAATTGCAGGAACCACTGGGTCAGGAAAATCCGTTTGTATAAATACAATTATACTTTCACTTCTATTCAGACATGCTCCTGATAAATGTAAATTTATTTTAATTGATCCTAAAATGTTAGAACTTTCAACTTATGAAGGAGTTCCGCATTTACTTTGTCCAGTTATAACAGAAGCAAAAAAAGCTGCCTCAGTTCTAGGCTGGGTAGTTAAGGAAATGGAGAGTAGATATAGATTAATGACTAAAGAAGGGGTCAGAAATATTGATGGATACAACGGAAAACACAAACTTTCAATGCCTTATATAGTTGTTGTAGTTGATGAAATGTCAGACCTAATGTTGGTAGCAGGCAAAGAGATAGAAAATTATATTCAAAAGTTATCTCAAATGGCTCGAGCAGCCGGTATCCATATTATAATGGCAACACAAAGACCAAGTGTAGATGTTATTACTGGTACTATTAAAGCAAACTTTCCTACACGTATCTCATTTCAAGTAACATCCAAAATAGATAGTAGAACGATTTTAGGAGAACAGGGTGCAGAACAATTACTAGGCAAAGGGGACATGCTATATATGTCCTCAGCAAATAAAATTGTCAGAATTCATGCTCCATTTGTATCGGATAATGAAATTGAGAAAATTAATAATTTCTTAAGATCTCAAGCTGAACCAGATTATGTGGATGAAATTTTAAATTTTGCCGATGAAAAAGAAATAAATGAAGGTTCTAAAAATCAAGAAGATAAAGATGATCTATATCAGTCAGCCGTTGATATAATAAAGTCCGAAGGAAAAGCCTCAACGTCATTCTTACAGAGAAAACTTCAAATTGGTTATAACCGTGCGGCTAGGATAATTGATATGATGGAAGCTGAAGGCATCGTGAGTAAAGCAAATCACGTTGGTAAACGTGACGTTTTATAATGAAAAAATATTTTACATTTTTTTTTTTAATTTTACTTACTAATGAAACTACTGCAGAAATAAAAAAAAACATAATACAAAACCTTAAAAATACTAATAATATTTCTTTCGATTTTGAACAAAATATCAACGGAAAAATAGAAAATGGAAATTGTATAATTAAATTTCCAAAGAAAATTTATTGTGATTATATCTCAAATAACAACAAAATCTTAGTCTCAAATGGTAGCTCTATAGTGATAAAAACAAAAACAAGTTATTATTTATATCCATTAGAAAAAACTCCTTTAAATTTTATTTTAGACAAAAATTATTTACTCAATAAAATAAAAAATCTTAAAGAAAGAAATATTGATAATAAATTTGTTAACTATACTTTTTTTGAAAAAGATAATGAAATAAATATTTTTTTCAATAAGAAAGACTATAATTTAATTGGATGGCAAACTGTTGATATCTATCAAAATTTAAGTATTACTTATCTCTCCTCTATTTCTAAAAATCAAGATTTAAATAAAGAGATTTTTATTTTACCTAATCAAAATTAATTAAATCGCAATGGTTTCTTTTTTAAAAATTTTCATGCCTCTCGAAATATAGTTTTTTAAAGCATTTTTATGATCTAAAGAACAGGTATGTACCCAAACTCTATTAGGTTTATGTAAAAATGAATTCTTTATTGCTGAAGATAAAAGATATGAACCTAATTTTTGATTAAGATAATTTTCAAGTAAACCAAGATAAGCAATTTCAACCTCATTTTTATCTTTGTGAATAATTAGCTCAAAATATCCAGCCAAATCATCATTTTTTTTTAAGACATATGTTTTTACTCTTCCATCAGAAATATAATTAATCCATTGTTTTTCTGTCCAAATCAATCTATCGACCCAATGGTGTTTCTTACCAATTCCTTTATAAAAAAACTTATTAAGTTGAAAATCTTCTGGTTGCACAATCTGTATCGAATATCCTTTGGGAGATTTGTTTGTATAATTTAAATCTTCTAAGGATTTAATTTCTAGGTAGTTTCTTTCAACTTTTTTGCTCACTCAACCATTTTACCAACTCTTTCACCTCCAAATAAATGAAAGTGTAAATGAGGTACTTCTTGGCCTCCATGCTCACTAATATTAGTCAATGCCCTATATCCTTTTCCGGTATCAACTGAGATTTGAAGTTTTTTTGCAACTGTATTAATTCCCTTCAACAAACCTATCATTTCTTCTGAAGATGCATTCGAGCTAAAGTCATCAAGGTCAATATATTGACCCTTTGGAATAACTAGTGCGTGAATTTTTTTTTGTGGATTTATATCATGAAACGACAACACAAAATCATCTTCATAAATTTTTTTACAAGGAATTTCTCCTCTCAAAATTTTTGCAAAAATATTATTTTGGTCGTAATTCATTTTCCTCTTTTATCTAGCTCTTTCATCACATCTTCAATCTTTATATTATTTGCCTCAAGATACATGATCAAATGATAAAAAACATCTGCAGCTTCATGAACTTTATTGGTATCTTTTTCTACAGCTTCTATAAGTTCATTTATTTCTTCTAAAATTTTTGCTTTACTCAACGATTTGTCGATTAGCAATTTGTTTGTGTACGAGCCATCTTTTGGAGATTTTTTTCTATCTCTTGCAAGATTAAATAGGTTTTCTAATGTGTTAAGCATCCTAAATTCTAACAGGTATTCCCTTT
>CEOF01089151.1_pt1 | contig 10497 bp, 10 predicted proteins | sample 361311 | NCBI WGS metagenome assembly CEOF01 (sample SAMEA2619667, study PRJEB7988) | marine metagenome | biome: marine biome (ENVO:00000447); feature: surface water layer (ENVO:00002042); material: "saline water (ENVO:00002010), including plankton (ENVO:xxxxxxxx)" | depth 5 m
TTTTTTTATTGAAATCTTTAGGAATAAATTTTTTAACATATTCTCTGCTTATTGGCTTTGAACTATCTATATCGAGAATTAAATCGTTTGAAAGCTTCATTGTTAAAATATTTTTAGCAATTTTCTTCCCAATATATTTATTCTCAGTATAAGTCTTAGATAAATGAAAAAAGGAAATTAATACAAATATACAAAGTGAAAAGTTTATAATTAACCTTAAATTAATTTTAAATCTTAAGTTGCTATCGGTATTAATATATTTTTGATGAAAATAAAAAGCATATAAAATCGAAATAAAAGATATTCCTTCGAAATTTCCAGTATGAAACATAAAGAGCATCGGTAGGTTTAAAAAACATAAAGATATAAAGATTAAAAATTTATCCCCAAATGTCCAGCTTTTAAAAAATTTAAAAATATATAGAAGAAAAAAGAATGATATAAAAAAAATAAAAAGTTTAATTCCAACATACGGATTGAATAATGACAAAGAACCTATAATTTGTAGAAAAAGGAATCCTCCAGGTAAGTAGCCACCATGTTGTAAATTAAATCCAAATTTTGCAAATGCATCATTAAAACCATAATAATCACAAAATACACTAACTGGGTGGTGAAAGGGAGTTTCTAATAGAGGTACATAAGGATGTATTAAAAGGGATTTGAAATAATAGAATAAGAAACAAAAGATAAAGCCTGGCAACAATATCTTAAGAACAAGATGAAATTTATCCTTTGGAGCCATAAAAAAATTATATACACTATTCATATATATAAAAAAATATTTTTAAATAAATGTTTAATTAATTAGAGATATGGAAAATTTTACAATAATTGGTGGAGGTATTGCAGGATTATCTCTTGGGTTTTTTTTAAAAGAAAAAGCAATAATAATAGAAAAAAATGAAAAAATTGGAGGGTTATCCAGAAGTTATAATATAAACAATGTTAGCTATGACATTGGCCCACATATTATTTTTTCAAAGAATAAAGAAGTCCTTGAACTCCATAAGAAATTAGTTCCCACTAATGAGATCAAAAGATCAAATAAAATATTTTATAAAAAGAGATTTATCAAATATCCTTTTGAAAATGACTTGGGAAGTTTGCCTAAAAAAGAAAAAGAATATTGTCTTCAAGAGTTTCTAAATAATCCTTATGAAAATTATATAGCAGAAAATATGCAACAATTTTTTCTAAAAACTTTTGGAGAAGGAATAACAAAGACCTATCTTCAACCTTATAACGAAAAAATTTGGAAATATGACCCAACTTTTATGGATGTTCAAATGGTTGAAAGAATCCCAAAGCCGCCCAAAGAAGATGTAATAAAATCAGCAAATGGGGAAGAAACTGAAGGATATAAGCATCAACTTTATTTTAACTATCCTAAAAAAAATGGCTTTCAAAGCTTAATAGATTCTTATTCTGAAGAAAACTTAAAAAAAGGTAATAAAATTAAAACAAATACTCAAATAGAAAAAATAAATAAAATTAATGAAGGTTGGAACATATATACTAACGAGGGCTTATTTAAATCTCAGCATTTAATCAATACCGCTCCAATACATGAATTCTCTAAATATTTTGATTTACCTAAAGATGTAAAAAAATCGTTGAACGATATGAAATATAATTCTATTTACATAGTCATGATACAAGTGAAAAAGGATAATTTAGGAGACAACTTTGCTCTCTACATACCAACTAAAGAAACGATTTTTCATAGGCTATCAAAAATAGACTTTTTGGGAGAAGCTTACAACATGAGTGATAGAAATACCTTAATGGCTGAGGTAACTTTTAGACCATTAAGCTACATATCATCTTTAAAAAAAGAGGAAGTAGTTGAAGAAGTTGTAACTGGTCTTTTAAATGAAGGTCTTATAGATTCTAGAGAAGATATAATTGATTTTGAAATTAAATATGAAAAATATGCCTATGTAATTTATGATATAAATCACAGAGAAAATACAGATAAAGTTTTGAATTTTTTTAAGTCGATAGGAATTAACAATGTTGGACGCTTTGCTCAATTTGAATACTTGAACACAGATGGTGTTGTAGAAAATACACTAAATCTTAGCAAAACATTGAATAAGTTACCAAAATGAAATCTCAAGCTGTAGTATTAGCAGGTGGATTTGGTACTCGATTAGTTGACCTTATTGGATCCGATATCCCAAAACCAATGGCAAAAATTTTTGGCCGCCCACTTTTAGAATGGACACTTGATTGTTTAAAAAGAAATAAAATTAAAAATGTTTTATTTTTACTACATCATAACCATGAATATATTCAAAATCATTTTAATAATGGAAAAAAATTTGGCATTAATATTAATTATTCGATAGAAAAGACGCCAAGAGGAACTGCTGGGGCAATTTATGACAATATTGAAAAACTCGAGAAAGAATTTTTTATTATTTATGGTGATACATTTCTTGATATTAACTTATTAGATATGAAATCAAGCAAGAAAAAGGATGATTCACTTGTAGCATTGGTTCATCCAAGTTCACATCCCTTAGATTCAGACCTAATAAAAATGAATTCAAATAACAAAATAATAGAGATATTTAAACAAAATAAATCAAAAAATAAATATTATAAAAATTTAACTAATGCTGCTCTCTATTATTGTGAAGGGAATATCTTTAAGAATCAAAAAATACTTACAAAGGGAGTAGTTGATATAAGTTCAAATCTGATTCCTAAACTTATTAAAAGTGGAAAAACAATAAAAGGATATTTGTCTTCTGAATACATAAAAGATATGGGAACACCAGAGCGATATATCAAAGTAGAAGAGAATGTTGCAAATAATGTTCCCAGCTTATTGAGTTTAAGAAATAAAAGGAAATGTGTATTTTTAGATAGAGACGGTGTAGTCAATTATGAAAAAGGTCATTTAAATAATATTGATGACTTTGAAATAAGACCAGAAATAATCAGCTTAATTAAACTTTTTAATACTAATGGATGGCTCACAATCATAATCACTAATCAACCAGTTATTGCAAGAGGAGAATTAAGTTTTAAAGGATTAGAAGATATTCACAATAAAATGGACACAATATTAGGAAATAAAGGTGCTTATATTGATGGCTTATACTTCTGCCCTCACCACCCCGATTCTGGGTTTGATGGAGAAGTTAAAGAATTAAAAATTAATTGTGAATGTAGAAAACCAAAGCCAGGGTTAATAAATAAGGCAATTGAAGACTTTAATATTAATCCTTTAGAATCATGGTTAATTGGTGATAATGAAAGGGATATAGAAGCTGCACTAAATGCAAAAGTTAACCCTATTCTATTAGACGAAAGTAAGAAAGAAAATTATCTCAATACTGAAGATAATGTTACTGTTAGTAATTCTATAACAACTATATATAATTTCCTTAGGGAAAAAATATGATAATTTCTAAAGCACCCTTTCGTATTTCTTTTGTAGGGGGAGGAAGTGATTTACCTATATTCTATAAAGAATATGGAGGTGCGGTTCTTTCATCCTCTATCAATCAATATATTTACATACTTTTAAAAAAAAGATTTGAGAAAGGTATAAGATGTAGTTATTCAAAAACTGAAATCGTTGAGGAAGCTAGTAAGCTTGAGCATACATTAGTGAGAAGTGCTTTATTGGAGATGAATATAAATGATTCGTTAGAAATTGTTTCATCAGCAGATATTCCATCTTCGGGAACGGGTCTTGGGTCATCAAGCTCTTTTAGTGTTGCCCTCATAAATGCTCTCCATAAACATTTGAGGCAAAAAATTTCTGATAAAGAACTTGCCGAATATGCATGCAAGCTTGAAATAGAACTAGCAAAGAATCCAATTGGTAAGCAAGATCAATATGCAGCAGCTATTGGTGGATTAAAAATATATGAATTTAATCAAGACAATTCAGTATCAGTCACATCAGTTAAAACAGATGATAAATTTCATAAATCACTTAATGATTCAATAATAACTTTCTATATTGGTGGTAACAGAGATGCAAATAAAATATTAATTAATCAAAATAGTCCAGCAAATAACTCAAAAAATACTAATACTTTAAAAAGGATGGTTAATTTAGTTTGGGATTTAAAAAATGAGATTGAAATGAAAGATATTGTTAATTTTGGTAAAATTCTCCATGAAAATTGGAATTTAAAGAAGACTCTTGATTCTCAAATTACCAATAACAAGGTTGATAGTATATATAATGATTGTATGGACTCAGGAGCTATAGGCGGTAAATTATTGGGTGCTGGTGGTGGTGGTTTTATGATTTTCATTGTTCCTGATCAAGAAGTAAAAAATAAAATCAGAAAAAACTTAAATGGACTTCGAGAAGTAGAATTTAATTTAATACATCATGGGGCAGAAATTGTATATCAAGACTAGAGGATATAATGGTTGATATAGAAAAATACATATCACTAAGCAATGAAGTTTTTAAAAAAATTGACAAATATCAATTGATAAAAGCTATAGATTTAATAAAGCTCAAAATTAATACTAATAAAAAGATTATAACTTGTGGCAATGGAGGAAGTGCTTTAACTGCAAGTCATTATATTACTGATTGGAACAAAGCATATAATATAGAAACAGGAAATACTCTGAAAGGCTTTTCTTTAAGTGACAATATTGGATTAATTACAGCAATTGGTAATGATGAATCATATGACGATATTTTTAGTAGTCAACTTACAACTATTGCTGATGCTGGTGATTTATTAATTGCAATTAGTGGAAGTGGAAATTCTAAAAACATAGTTAAAGTATTAAAAGAAGCAAAGAATATTGATTGTGAATCTTTATTAATAGTTGGATATGATGGTGGGAAATCTAAATCATTAGCAGACTATATGGTTCATATTCCATCATGGGACATGCAAATTTGTGAAGACATGCACCTGTCGTTTGGTCACTTAGTAATGAAATCAATATGCTCCAAGGATATAAAGCCAATATATGAATAATATACTGATAACTGGGGGAGCTGGATTTATAGGAAGAAATTTTATAAATCAACTTCAAAACAAATATGATCAAATTTTCGTAATAGACAATTTCTCGTTAGGTATAAGAGATCAATTTGATTGTAAAAATATAACCATAATTGAATTTGATTTAAAAAATGAATTTTTAGATTATGAAAAATTTGGGAAATGTAATATTGATGAAATATGGCACTTTGCTGCTAATTCGGATATAGCAGCAGGGATTGAAAATGATTTGGTTGATTTAGAAAATACTTTTTTTACTACACTAAATACTATTAAAATTGCAAAAAAAACCAGAATAAAGAAATTTAATTTTGCCTCATCTAGTGCCATATATGGAAACTGGAACATACCATTAAAGGAGAGTCTCGGTCCATTAAAACCCATTTCAAATTATGGCTCAATGAAATTGGCTAGTGAAGCCGCTTTATTATCTTTTTCGCATAAAAATAAAAACATTTTAAATATATTTCGATTTCCAAATGTAGTTGGAGTTCCTGCAACTCATGGTGTTATTTTCGATTTCATAAATAAAATAAAAAGAAATGGAAATCTTGATGTTTTAGGAAATGGAACTCAAAAAAAGAGTTACTTACATGTATCAGAATTAATTAATGCTATGCAATATATAAATGAAAATAATAATGAGGATAGTTTGATAATAAATCTTGGAAATAATGATGATGGAATTACAGTTAAAGAAATTGCAGAAATGGTTACCAGTAAATTTAAAAAGAATATAAAGATATCTTACGGAAAGAATGACTTTGGTTGGGTTGGTGATATTCCGAAATTTAAATTTGATACAGAAAGATTAAATAATATGGGATGGTCGCCTAAGCTATCCTCTAAAGAGGCTGTAAAATTGGCAATCGATGAAATTTATACTCAATTAATTAGATAATATTTTTTTCAAGGTTAGTAAATTTTTTAAAAGTTTAGAAGATTTTTTTATAATTTTTAAAATAGAAAACTGTTTTGATTCATCCGGTCTTTGGTAATATGATATTTTTTTTTCAATAATTTTTACACTATCATAATCCATTCTAATCAACATTTCTGCGGATCCAAAGTCCTCAAAAAACCAATTATCACAATAATATTTCTTATACAAACTTTTAGACATTAGTTTATACCCACTATCAATATCTTTTAACTTATTATGAAAAATTACTCTTGATAACCAATTCATTGAAAGTGTGAGAAATCTTCTAGACATACTATCATACCTAGGGTTTCTATAGCCTGAATAAACTAATCCTTGCTCATAATTTTTTGAAAATTTTATAAATTCTTCAAAGTCATATTTTGTACCACTTTCAGTAAAAAATATATTCTCGTATTTTGAACTATTAATACCAAGGGTCAATGAAGGTCTATATCCAAGTCTTTTTTGACCTCTTAAAATTCTTATTTTATCAGACTCGAATTCTTTACATATTTCATATGATCTATCAGGGCTATAATCTTCAACAATAATAAGCTCTGAGTTCTTAAAAGAATCTAGGATATTTTTTTTAATTGATAAAATATCTTCTCTAATGCTTGGCTCTTCATTAAAAACTAAAACTATTATTGATAATCTCAATCGCCTTCCCTTATATTTACCACTAATAATTTAATAAATATATTAATACTTTAGCACATGATTTTAAGTCTAATTATGTTAGTAGAGAAAAGGCTAAGTTTTAGTTATATAATTAAAGTTCTTTTATTAACCATTTTTAAACACTTTATTAAAAAAAAATTAACAAATTAATTTTAAAAGTTTTATATGATATCAGATGTTGAAGATTCAATAAAACATTATCTTCCTAAATATAGATCAATATTCATTTCTGATACACACTTAGGATCACCTCATTCCAATCTAAAATATTTAAAAGATTTTTTAATTAAAAATGATTGTAAATATTTATACCTAGTAGGAGATATAATTGATGGATGGAGATTCAAAAGAGGTAAATCCTGGAACGAAGAAGCAACAAATATAATTCAAATACTTCTGAGGAAAGCAAAAAAATCTAAAACGTGTACATACCTAATCGGAAACCATGATGATTTTCTTAGAGACTATAAAAACAGTATGGTTGAAAAGATTCATTTAACTGAGACAGCTGTTCATGTTGGTAAGGACGGTAAAAGATATCTAGTTGTTCATGGTGATCTCTTTGATAGTGTAACAAGGTACTCAAAACTCTTTGCCTTATTTGCTGATAAGATGTACTCCTTTCTCATTTATTTGAATCATTTTTTTAATTATTTTAGAAGAAGATTTTTAAATGGTAAGTACTGGAGTCTTAGTGCTTATATAAAAAAGAAAAGCAAGGATGCTATTAATTTTATTTTTGAATTTGAAAAAGCCATAACAACTTATGCAAAACAAAAACAATTTAATGGTGTAATTTGTGGTCATATACACACTCCTGAGATAAAAAAATTGGATGAAACTTTTTATTTTAATTGTGGTGACTGGGTTGAGTCTCATACAGCATTAGTTGAAAATCATGATGGAACATTTGAAATAATTAACTGGGCTGAGATAGCAAGCAATAATGAATTTGAAGAAAAAAAGAATACAAAAAGAAAGGTAGCATAAATGAAAAAAATTTTATTAATTACAGATGCATGGAAGCCACAAACAAATGGAGTTGTTACAACCTTAACTAACTTAGAAATCAACTTAAAAAAAAGTGGATTTGATCCAATCGTTATATCCCCTAACAATTTTAAAACATTTAGGTGCCCAGGATATAAAGATATAGATATATCATTGAATGTTTGGCAGATCTCAAAACACATAGATGAAAATAATCCTGATTACATTCATATTGCAACTGAAGGCCCTGTTGGTTTAGCAGCTAAATTGTATTGTGATGTAAATAAAATTAAATATTCCACATCATATCATACTAATTTTCCTGAATATTTAAATAATTTTTTCAATATACCTACACAACTTACTTATACCTTCCTTAAATATTTTCATAAAAATTCTGTTTCGGTTATGGTAGCAACAGATTCAATTGAAAAAGAATTATCTTTAAGAGGTTTTAAGAATCTTAAAAAATGGAGTAGAGGGGTTGATTTCAATCATTTCAAACCGATAGTTAAAAAAATTCAATCTGAAAAAAAAACAATTTTATGTGTTTCAAGGGTTTCAAAAGAAAAAAATTTAGAAGAATTTTTCAATTTAGATATTAACGCAAATAAGATCATGGTTGGTGATGGACCAATGTTGAATGAATATAGAAATAAATATCCAGATGTAGATTTTAAAGGATTTTTATACGGAGAGGAATTAAATAAAGCATATTGCAGTGCTGATGCTTTTGTATTTCCAAGCTTAACTGATACCTTTGGTTTAGTCGTAATAGAAAGTATTTCTTGTGGAACTCCTGTTGCTGCTTTTGATGCACCAGGGCCTCGAGATATTATCGAGACTGGAATTAATGGTTATTTTGGAGGTGATCTTTGTGCAAATGTAACTAAATGTTTCAGTCTCGATAGATCTAAGGTATATGAATCCTCACAAAAATGGTCTTGGGAAAATTCAACAAATATGTTTATTCAAAATATACTTCCTATGATAAAAAAGGAGGCAGCTTGAATACTTCAAAAAATATTAAGGATAAATTAAACATATTTGACAACTATGTTTCTAATAGTCCAAGAATAATAGATTTCCTTTTGAAATTTAAAAAATTTAATTCAAATCCGCTCGTTGATATTCATATTGAAAATAAAAAATATATTGTAAAAATAGCTAATACTAGTGATGAAATCTTCCAAATTTTTCGCTTAAGATCGAAATCATTTAAAAAAGGGTTTATAAAGAATGTAAAAGATTTTAATTTAGAAAATGATATATTTGATGAATTTTCAGATTATTTAATTGTGAAAGATAAAGATAAAAATAAAGTTATAGGTACCTATAGATTGATATCTTCAGTAAAAACAAATAATTTTTATTCTGAAAGTGAGTTTAATTTGAATAAAATAAAAAATTTAGACGGTTTAAAAATAGAACTTGGTAGGGCATGCACTGATAAGAATTCAACTAGCCCAATTGTCTTTGCATTACTATGGAAGGGATTATTAGAATATTCGAAAAGATTAAATGCCAAATATTTATTTGGATGCTCAAGTATATTTTGCAAAAGTGAATACTCTGGTATTGTTTTTGATTATTTATTAGAAAACAATTGGGTGCATAATAAAATAATTTCTATGCCTAAAAATAAATATATGCCTAAAATCAAGGAAATAAATCGAAGTATTAACATTTCAGATATAAAAATACCAACTTTGATAAAATCTTACCTTAAAGCAGGTGCTAAAATTTGTAGTTTTCCTGCATATGATAATGATTTCAAATGTATTGATTTGCTAACACTATTTAATCTTCAAGATATAGAATTAAAATATGAAAAAAAATTTAGTCAATAATGAAATTATTTCTCTTTATTTCTTTTTATTCCATACTACTTCTTGTTAATACTATTTTATATTTATTAGAAAAAAGTTTATTCATAAATGATTTAACTTTAAAGATTAGAGTTAAAACTTTATCAATTATTTGTAAAATACTTTGTTGGGTGCTGGGAGTAAAGTCAAATATTGATAAAAAAAATCATGAATACCCATGTTTAATTGTTTCCAACCATCTTTCATATCTGGACATATTGATAATCTCATCAAATTACAATTGTTCTTTTGTAGGAAGCATTGATCAGGTTAAACAGGATTTATTTTTTGGCTATATTGCTAAAATATCAGGCTGCATATTTGTTGATAGAAAGGATAAAAGAAAAATTAAAAGTGAAATGATAAATATTAGTGAGAAATTAGAAAAAGTTTCTGTGTGTATATTTCCTGAAGCCACAACTTCAAATGGTGAAATTGTTTTAAAGTTTAATTCATCTTTTTTTCAAGTTTCCTTAAATAATAAAAAAAATATTAACTTGCTAACTTTAAACTACAAATCTATTGATAACGAACCTGTTTCTGTTAAAAATAGGGATTATGTATTTTACTATGGTAAACATGTTTTTTTTGAACATTTTTTAAAATTTTTAAAATTAAAAACAATAAAAGTAGACATCAATGATAAATTAATAAGTTCGAACTCTAAAGACAGGAAAGAGTTAGCTGAGCTAAGCTATAAGATTATAAATGATTCTTATCAGTCAATTTAATTTTGAATAAATCATGATTTAAATTAAAACAAGATCCACAAAATTCAAATACTTAATTTATTTATATATGATTAATAGTAATTAGAATTTATGTAAAATATGAATAATTTTTTATACAATTTGAGTATATAACTGTAGCCAAAACTATAGCAGTTTTAGAATATCCAATGTTGAGTTAATTTTATGTTAAGCCGGTTCAAATTATGTTAAAGATAAATTAATATCAAATATGAATAATTTTATTGTCCTAGGAAAAATTAAAAATTTTATCTTGCCCAAATGGGTTCTCAGTTTTTTTA
>CEOF01025952.1_pt1 | contig 10494 bp, 6 predicted proteins | sample 361311 | NCBI WGS metagenome assembly CEOF01 (sample SAMEA2619667, study PRJEB7988) | marine metagenome | biome: marine biome (ENVO:00000447); feature: surface water layer (ENVO:00002042); material: "saline water (ENVO:00002010), including plankton (ENVO:xxxxxxxx)" | depth 5 m
GGTTCGTCCGATAGACCCCATTCACCCAGGAAAATATCTTCAGCTGAAGAGTTATATAATTCTATCCAATCAGGATTATCGCCGTCCTCGTCAAAATAACTACTTTGATTTGATGACACCACTTCATTTATTTGTATATTTTGAGAAAAATAGAATGATAAAGTAATTAGTGGGAAAATTATTTTTTTATACATCCCAAAAGCTAATTACCTGTATGATAAGCCAAAACCAAATTGAAAAAGTGGATCATAATTACTATCTCCATAATTAATTGGGATTTGTTCCATTGATTTAGGCCAGCTCATCGATAATTTTCCAGAAAAGTCATAATCGCCAAAAATTACGTCAGAAATTCCTCCCCCCTCAGTGCCAGGAAGCCAAGCAGCAATGAAAGCATTACTATTATCTAAAGCTTTATTGATGACCATTGGGCGGCCAGATATCAATATTATAATATATGGTTTTTTTGAAGCTTTAACTTTGGATAATAGTTTTTGGTCTTCGTCTGAAAGCTGTAAGTCATCTCTATCTCCAACGCCTTCAGTATATGGCTTTTCACCAAGAGCCAATACAATTATATCTGGATTTAGTAAATCATCACCATTTTTTGAATAATGAATGCTATTTGAATCACGAACAGCTGTCTTAAATGCTTGTAAAATAGTAGTCCCAGGTGTAATGTCTCCAGAACCTCCTTGCCAATGAATGGTCCAGCCACCACATTGATACCCAATATTATTTGCATGATCCCCTACTAGTGTGATCTTTTTACCAGACTTTTTTAAAGGTAAAATATTATTTTTATTTTTTAACAAGACCAAAGATTTACGAACGCTTTCTCTAGCTAAAGCCTTGTGCTTTGCCGATCCAACTATTTTTTTATTAGATGGAGATTTTATAGGCTTATCAAAAAGGCCAAGTTGTTTTTTTATTTTTAATATTCTATAAACAGCATCATCTATTCTTTCCATTGGAATAGAGCCCTCTTTTACTGATTCTATTGCTAGCCTAATAAAATCATCATACGAATTATCATCAGGGTTGAGACTTCCAGGAACCATATTCATATCAATTCCAGCATTAATAGATTGTATAACGCAAGTTTTGTAATCTTGATCTATTTCATTGATACCTGCCCAATCTGAAATAACAATTCCTTTAAAATCCAGTTCTTTTCTAAGCAGGTCATCAATCAAATATTTATGACCATGAAGCTTTTTTCCCTTCCAGCTGTTATAAGAAATCATTATACTGCCTACTCCTGCTTTAATTGACTCTTTGAATGGCTTTATATATTTAGATCTAAGTTCTTTTTCATCAAGTACAACATCTCCTCGATCAATTTTATACCAATTCGTACCAGTACCAAATACAGTATTACCATCCCCCACAAAATGTTTTGCACAGGCAAGTACAGAGTTTTTATTTAAGGTTCTTCCTTGATATCCTAATGTTGAAGCAACTCCAAGTTCGGTAACTATCTTAGAATCTTCAGAAAAACTTTCATATGTTCTTCCCCATCTTTCATCTTGCGCAACAGCCACGCAAGGAGCGAAAGTCCAATCTAATCCTGTTGCTTTTACTTCTGCTGCGGTTGCGGCTGCAATTTTTTGAACAAGTAATTTATCATTAGCACATCCTAAACCGATATTATGGGGGAACATAGTCGCGCCATAAACATTATTATGACCATGAACAGCATCAATACCATATATTAGTGGGACTTTAAGCCTTGTCTTGAGTGCCTCTTTTTGAAACCCATTATAAAGATCTACCCAAGATGATGGCTGATTTGTTGGGGGGGTAGATCCGCCTCCACTGAGAATGGAACCTAAAAAATATTTTTTTATGTCGGATTTATTTTCTAGGTAGCGATAGTCAACCTGCGTCATTTGCCCTATCTTTTCTTCTAAAGTCATATTATCTATTAATTCTGATAAAAATTTATGATCATTATTTGAACAACTTATTAGAGACGTTAATAATAACAGTGTAGCCGTGCTTGATGTTTTTTTACAGATAAAATTCATTTTTCTTTGCTTTGCTTTTGTTTAGAATAATTTTTGATAAACAATAAGATCCTTTAGGATCTTTATTTTAAAAGAATTTGAGTATTTTAGCTAAATTTACACCCATTAATTATTTGATAATTTAAAATAACAAAAACATAAATAGAGAAAAATTTAACACATTGTAAAATGATTTTTAACACTGCCATTAAGAAAATCTTATTATCCATTTTAATTACTAATTACATCTCAGCAATTGATTTTTTAAAAACAAGTGGAGATACTATTGTTAACGAAAACAATGAGAAAATAATTCTCCAGGGCTTTGGTCTCGGTGGATGGGTTGTTTTAGAAGGTTATATGTGGAACTGCTATATTGAACACGCGTCCACTTCAAGAATGGAAAATGCTATTGAATATTTAGTTGGACAAGATAAAAAAAAAGAATTTCTAGACCTATATCGGAAAAATTACATCACAGAAAAAGACATAAAATACATATCTGATAATAATTTCAATGCATTAAGGGTTCCGCTTCATTATAGAGATTTTTCACCCAATTTTATGGAGTTTACCAATGAAGGATTTGAGCTATTAGATTCTTTAATAGTTTGGGGAAATAGGCACAATATTTATCTAGTCCTTGATATGCATGCAGCTCCTGGTGCACAAAATACTAGCGACTTTTCAGATTCTGAGATTAATGGAGACTCAGAACTTTTTACCAGCTATACAAACCAAAGATGGCTAGCGTCTACTTGGAAATACATAGCAAATTATTATAAAAATGAGCCTGTAATTGCTGGTTATGATCTTTTAAACGAACCTGCAAGAGCCGGAATTGCAACTACCCTTAGAAATATATACGAACAGTGCATTGATTCTATAAGAACTGTAGACCAAAATCATATAGTAATCATTGAGGGAAACTGGTATGGGAATGATCACACTGGTCTTTTCCCCCCATTTGATCAAAATATTGTATATAGTTTTCATCATTATGTGGGTGGAATTAATGATACGTTAACAATGTATAACCAGTATAGAAATGATATAGCACTACGATACAATGTCCCCTTATGGGTTGGAGAATTTGGTGAAAATTCTAATGTCTGGGGAAACGGGATTAAAGAGTTCTTCAATAGAAATAATATAGGGTGGAGCTGGTGGAATTTTAAAAGCGTAGAAAGAATTTCAAGTTTATTTAGTTATAAAATAACAGATGAATATCAGAATCTGATAAATTATTGGGGAGGAAATGGCATTAGGCCAGACACTACTGAGGCTTTTGAAGGCTTAATGTCAATGGCAAGAAACCTTCATTTTGATTCATGTAAAGTAAATATTGGATTGACTAGAGCATTGTCTGATACAAGTTTTAATTCAACAAATAAATCACTTTCAAACTTTTTTGCACCTGGCCTTCTTCCTGCAGTTGATTACGACTCTGGTAATAATAATGTAGCTTATTTTGATACTCAATCTGAAGATCCAAGTAAATTTTCACCAGCAACAAAATCGTGGAATAATGGGTGGTCTTATCGAAACGATGGTGTTGATATAGGGTTTAGTAGCGGCGGGACAGGTAATTATCATGTTGGCTGGATTGAAGACGGGGAATGGATGAAATATTCTATTTTTTCTCAAAAACCTGACAACTATAAAGTTTTCTTAGAAATATCTTCCTACAATAATGATGGCATAATTATGGCTACTTCCGATTTTGGAGATACTTTAGGTCCTATAAACATTCCAAATTCGGCAGGGCTAGGAGATGGGTGGCGAATCATAAACCTCGGTAATATTTCAATCCAAGAAAAAGTTACTCTTAAAATTGAGGCATTAAGTGGGGGATTTGATTTTAAAAATATTATATTTAATGAAATGGATATTTCATCAATACCAACCAATTTTAATCTACTATGCTATCCAAACCCTCTAAATGCGAATCTAAATATTCAATGGGAAAGCTCTTTTGCTAGTGAAACAAAAATAACGATGTTTAATTTGATGGGGAATGAAGTTTTTACCAAAAACCTAATAGCGATCAAAGGATTAAATAAAGTTAACTGGAATTTAAAATCTTCTCAAACGTACAAAAATGTCCCATCTGGGATTTATTTATTAAAAATAAAGAATACTAATTCAGAACTAGTAAAAAAAGTAACCTATCTTAAATAAGTAATTTTAAAATATTGATTAGCACCATCCAATTTTAAAACACCTAGGTATAATCCGCTTGTAATAGCTTCATTTCTTAAATCGACATTTAACTCTCCATTTAAAATAATTTCAGACTCATGAAAAACCTTATGCCCTTTTATATTGTACAATAATATTTGACAAGCGGTCTTTTGTTGGGCATTTAAAATATTTAATACAAAAGATGAGTTAAATGGATTGGGCTTAATAGATAGAGTTAAGTCGTCTTCAAAATTAAGTGATTGAATATTTAAATCCCCTCCGGAGTACCCATAGGAATTATTGTCAGTTAAACATAAAATTAAAAACCCATCTTGCATAACGGAGTTTTGCTCTACGAATTGAGCATTATTTGCTGACCATGTATGAGTAGCCTTTTGCCAAACTTGGTTATTGAAATAATCAAAATTATCCTCCCAATTAAAACTAAAATCATAATTACTTCCGTAAAGGCCCTCGCCGGGTGTATATGAGTAATATTTAACCCAATCGTAATAAGCATAAACAGGCAGTATTGAATCATCAAATTCGCCAACCCAATCTTCCCATATTGGCTGCCATATGTTCATCATAATTTTTTGACTGGTATTATGCGTAGAAACATATTGATTTTCGTCTTCTCTAACTAGCTGGTCATTAACAAAAAATTTAATATTGTTGGGAGTCCACTCAAATGCATAGATATTAAATGTATCATATGGATAAAATGGGATTGAAATCAATTCTTCATGGTGGGTCTCATAAGCAGTGATAATATTTGTTTGGATCGAATTGCTTAAGTTACCCAAAGCTTCAAAATCGATTTCTCTCCAGTTCGAAGTGCTACTTTGCCCATCTGCCCAATAATCATCAATGGTAAAAAATGAAGAAACAACACCTGAACCCGTTGCTGTTTTCATTCTAACTTCAAAACGGCCATATAAAAATTCATCTATCGTTCGATACTCTGCTCCACGGTATGGCTTTTGAGAAAAAGAAAAATTTCCGGAGAAAAATATTAGAAATATTAAAAACTTCATCAATTCTATTCTCTCTGATAAAGTCTAACATAATCAATTATAAAAGATGCTGGAAAAATTGAATTGTCGATACCTTGAATTCCACCCCATTCTCCACCTATTGCAAGATTAATAATTAAAAAGAAGGGATCACTGTATGGCCAATCACTAAATGAATTAGATGCCTTAATATGTTCAAAATATAAATCACCGTTCACATATCCTTTAATAAAATTTTCTCCCCATTCTATTGCATAACTGTGAAAAGATGTTTCAAAATTATTCAGCTCATAAACGCCTTGCTGACTTGTCCCGTGTACGTTACCATAAAGATTCGTATTATGAATGCTAAAAAAAACCTTCCCAGGATCAAACCCTACATGCTCCATAATATCAATTTCTCCGCAATAAGGCCATCCAATTGAATCTATTTTTGAATTTAACATCCAAATTGCTGGCCAAGTACCAATCCCCGATGGAAGTTTTGCACGAATTTCCCAAAAACCATGTTTAACTTGTACCTTATTTTTTGTATTTATCCTTCCTGATGTATAAGCTGGATTATTTATGTCAAATGGAGTTTCTTTTTTTGCCCGTATGTACAGTTTCCCATCCAAAACGGTAATATTTTCCTGACTGTTTTCGTAGCTTTGACTTTCTTCATTGAAGGCTCCTTCCCACCACTCCTCAATATTCCAGAAATTCAAATTAAGGCTGTCTTGATTGAATTCGTCATTCCAAGATAATTTATAACCTTCAATGATATTTTCTTCATAAAGACAATTCCCGTCATCAATTGTCGCATCGCTATCATAATTAATGGCTAATAAATCGGTACATCCATCGTAGATACAACTTCCATCGTCAATTGTGGCTTCTAAGTTAAAATTATTTGATTCTCTGTCCGTGCAGCCCAGAATATCAGAGTTTTGGGTGTCAGTGTTCCTTGTGGAACATGAAATAGAAAAGAAAAAAAGACTAATTAAAAACGTGCTTTTGCCCATAGTCTAATTTGTGGTCATTGGTAAGAATTGGAAATTCAGGTTCAAAAATCGGATATGATTGATTTGTATAAATTACATTCATATCAATATTTGTTAACTTTATTTGTTCAAATTTATCAGTATCAATTTTTATGATATTTGAATAGATATTTTGTAAAGAATCAATTTTTGATACTAAGATTTTAGATAATTTTTTATCTCGAATATTTTCTGAGTAAAGTTCATCTTTTATCAATATTGAATTAATATGATCCCTCCATTTTTGCTCTACTTGTATTACGCTAATTTTATCATTTAATTTTAATTTATATGCTTCTTTTGTTATTTCATTATCTCTGAATAAATCAACCAAAGCATATTTTAATTCATTACCAAATGAGTTTGAAGAAATTTTTTTGTTTCTGAATACTAATGGATGCTTCTTTATCATGTCTAGAACTTTGCCAACAGAAAAGTCTTTGCCATCAAATACTAACAAGTTTTCTTTTCCCAGAATCCGTAAATCATCAAAAGATACAGCCTTCTGCTCAACTACCTCACCCCATATACTACCTTGGATGACAGACTCTTTTCTATCTTTTTCAATTAAATAAATTTGTGAAAGTCTTTCAGAAAAAACTGGAAAATTGATTTTATCAAAATAAATTGTTTTGCCCCTCATCAGGTTGGATACATACTTTTCATAATCTTTTAATGCGTACACTTCCTTATAAGTTTTCCTTGCAATGTCAAAAGACTCCTCTTTTTGTTTATTTGTCACAGAAACTGAAGTATTCCAACTTTTTATTTCGAAATACATAATTTCATTTTTAGTTAAGGCAATTGGTCCGTAAACAATATTTTTTTGAGGACTAGTAAAAAACAATGTTTCTTTTACTAAGATGGGCATTTCATCATTGATAGTAAGACTCCTAGGAGACGGATTAATTATGACTCCGTTTAGTTTTATAAAATGAGAAAGACTTTTTGAGTTCTCCAACTCAAATTTCACGCTTTGAGCTTTATCAAGTATCAAAAAATCTATTTCGTATTCTCTATTAATATTATTGGCTATTAAAGATATTTTTGTCAAATCATCTTCCACTTTGTCAAACCCAAAAGTTTTCAACATCGCGTGCCTCATAGCTTGCTCTTTTTGGCCTTTTATTAAATTTTTTTGAGCACTGCTAAGTTCAAATTTTTCTTTTTCAAATTCGATAGATAGTAGCTTTTCTGCAATAAGAGAATTAAGAGCAATTTTTTTATGAATGTAATTATTGTTCTTGCAATAATTTGGTCTCGGAACATACTCGCATCTTCTTATAAAATCGTTAACGGTGATTTTTTTTTCACCAATCATTGCCAACACGTTACTTTGAAAACTACTTTTTTGATCGAGCTTCTTTGAACAAGAAAATGAAGCTGTAATCATAACCAAAAATAAAATTTTTGGCAGAAAGGAACCCTTTCTCATAACTTATTATTAAAACAATTTAAAACGAATTGTTAACAATGAAACATTACCCAGAACGCCAATAGATTGGTAAGAATAATCAAAGGAGATGCTCTTGTTATTCATTAATGATTTTTCGTATCCAAGGCCAAATGTAGTTGTCGAAAAGGGGAGATCAAATCCACTAAAAAGCTCTGATTCATTTGCTTGCTTAATTCCAATACCTTTTATGCCAGCCCTTAAAAACATTGTATGCCCGCCAATAAGTTTATGGGAATATTCGGAACCAAAATTAAGAGATTCACTATTGTTATTTGGATGAAGAACATCAATTGAAATAATTAAATTTTGTACATCGTTTACAATAGGCCTAATAGAGGACCCTAGTCTAAAGATTAAAGGTAGCTCCCAAGATTCCGTACGAAATTGACCTATGACGTTTTCATAATTACCATTCTCATTCTCCAAGATATCTATTGGGTTTATTAGGTCAATTCCGTCATATCTCATTTTTGAGCCATAATTTGAAATACTCATACCTATGTTCATTCCACTTTTTCTATCACCCGTAACAGAAAAAAAATTTGTTTTCACTATTACGCCCAAATCTAAAGCAGAAGCCCTAGCAGTAGAATGCCAAATATTTGAGCTTATCATTTTTAGTGATGCTCCAAAAGCAAACCAATCTACGAGAGTTCTACCATAAGATAGGGAAGCTGATAATTCATTAGCATTATAGTATTCCCCGGTGCCATTTTGATTTAAGATATTTGTTACCTCAGTAGACCCATAATCAAAATCAGTAAACCAAGTACTTATTGTCCCATAATTTCCCATATCAATTGCCGCAGCAAAAGTAGAGTGAGTTATTCCTACTACCCAGTCTTGAGATGAAACTCCAAACTCCAATCCATTTATAAAAGCTAAACCAGCAGGGTTCCAATAAGCAGAATTTACATCATCAGCCAATGAAACAAATGCCTCACCCATTGAAACTGCTCTGCCGCTAGTACCTATTTCAAGGAAATTTACAGCAGTAGTCCCGTAACGGTATTGACCAAATGATAATGATAAGAAAGAGATAAAAATTAAAAAGAAATATCTCATTTAATCACCGCAAACTTTCCTGAATGCTCAAGCCCATTTAAAGATTTGTTAACAAAATTGGGTTTTACATGGTATAAGTACATCCCAGCTGCAATTTCTAACCCCTCTTCGTTTAACAAATCCCAATAAACTATTCCATTATCAATGCCATCGTTTTTATTGATGGTTTTTACTTTTACACCACTTGGCGTGAAAATAGATATGATACAATCAGATGGTAAGTTTGTGAACATAATTTTTCGTGGCTGATTTAAAAATGAGTTTATTACAGCTTCCTCCATTGCATTAGTTCCTACATATGGATTTGGCACTACCCTGATGTCATCGAGATCTTCTTCAAGTCTTCCTGCAAGTACTTCTTTCAAAGTGTCAACGGTGAATTTAAATGTATCTGTATCCCAAAAGTTTCTATTCCAAGATAAAGAATATCTAGAACCAGGTTGAGGTAAAAACAAGCTATCAATATTAAAAAAATCAATGACGAATGCTGTGCCTTTCCAATTGTTTAAACTATCAATTTCACCTACAAGAATTCTATCATTATACTTATTATATTCACCATCATAAGTAGCTAAAGCACTTGCATAATCCTGAACGACTAGATCCATAAGGGTATAATTACCATCCTCATCAAGTTTGGTTTTATTAACTACATAAAAATCAAATGATTGATCTAAAATTATTCTATTAGGAAACCATAACCGATTGTCACTTTCATCATAAATCCCAAAAGGGCTTTCAACTTTGGACGTATAACTATCGCTTGTAGTAAAGACAATTTCACAATCCCAAGGAACAAGATTTGACTCCCTTGTACTTATCGTTATATTAACATCTCCATAACTATCTCCAACCCAACCTGTGCTCGATGAATCGATAGTTGGTTTCACATATAACTGAGATATATCTAACTGAAGGCCCTCAAAGACATCTGATAATATATCATTATTCATCTCCCAATGTTCATTATCTTCGTTAAAAACTAGATTAGAACCGCTGAAATTTGGTTGCCCAGTAATATCATATGTTGGACTTTCATTATAAACAAAAACACCAGATGTTTTATTAAAGACTTGATATCCTGGATTGCTGTAATAAATTGGTTTTGATAACTCATCATATATCGTATCAAAATTAAAAGTTACCTGGTATTCGTTCCCTGGCTTTAATTGTTCTCTTGAAACAACCTGAGGTGTAAGCATGCCAGTGCCAAGCATGCGATTATTTAATGAGTCTAAGATAATCTCTGGATCCGAATATCCAGCGGCATCAGACCTGGGAATAACAATTGCTACATTAATTCCAATGCCTCTGATATTGTCATATTCATCAATATCTATAACGGTATTATTTTCTGAAGGAGAAATACCAGGACCAATATCTGGAGCACCATAATCGTAGGCAACTATCGCATAATAATAAGTTCTACCATTTTCAACATTATCATCTCTAAAATAATGTTTTACACCTGTGTTATCACCTAAGTTATATGCAGTCCCGTTTACTAATCCAAAATCTGTAAACCCGCTGTTCTCATTTACCAAGTCACATTGATATATTGGCTTTAAAAACATTGGAGTACCATATCCATCTGTAATTACTTCAGCGTCAGAAAAGTATTTATCAGTTGATCGAAACAATTTATAACCTTCAAAATCATTTACATTACCAAGAAATGGATCTCTAGTTAATTTATCTGCATCATCATTCCAAGATAACATTACATACCCATCTCCGGCTGA
>CEOF01001474.1_pt1 | contig 10488 bp, 9 predicted proteins | sample 361311 | NCBI WGS metagenome assembly CEOF01 (sample SAMEA2619667, study PRJEB7988) | marine metagenome | biome: marine biome (ENVO:00000447); feature: surface water layer (ENVO:00002042); material: "saline water (ENVO:00002010), including plankton (ENVO:xxxxxxxx)" | depth 5 m
GATGGTATTTCAGGTAAACAAGATCTTGATAATACATCTTTTACAATTACTGGAAGTTACACTTCTGGAAACTTTATTTTCAAACCTGAATTCAGAGTTGACACTGCATCAGACCCAGTTTACCCAGATGGTCTTTTGAAATACAGTGATAATATAGCCTCTTTTGTGGTTGCCGCAATATACTCCTTCTAGGCAACGTGCACACATAAGGTTATTTGTTTGGTTTCCCCCAGCTTGGTAGCTGGGGGTTTTTTTTACACAACCATTCATTTTACTTGCTTATTAAAATTGAACCTATTTTTTTAAGATTATAAAAAAAATATCGCCTTTATTTTATTAAATTAATAAAAAGAAGATTATTTAATTTCGAATTTCCTTAAAGTATTTTTTTTATTTAGTTGATTTATTTAAAAGTAAATCAATAGAATAAATTTGGAATTATAAAACCAAATAAAAATGAAAAAAATAGAAGCAATTATTCGAAAATCTAAATTTTCGGAAGTTAAAAAAGCCTTACATAATGTAGAGGTTAATTTTTTCAGCTATTGGGATGTTACAGGTGTAGGTAATGAAAAACAAGGTCATGTCTACAGGGGAATCTCATACAGTACAGCTGAAATTCAAAGAAGGTATTTGTCAATAGTAGTTAATGACAATTTTGTTCAACCAACCATTGACGCAATAATAAATTCAGCAGCTACAGATAATGTTGGCGATGGAAAAATATTTATACTTCCAGTTGAAGAAGCATACAGAATTAGAACAGGAGAAAAAGGTAAAGGATCATTAAATTAATATAAAATCAAGCAATAATGGAAACAACAATTTTAACAGTAAATAATGTATGGATGATGATCTGTACTGCCCTAGTGTTTTTTATGCATCTAGGATTTTCTTTTCTTGAAATAGGTTTAACAAGGAGGAAAAATACAGTAAATATTTTATTTAAAAATTTTTTTGTAATAACAATCGGTCTTCTGCTATATGCAATCGGGGGGTTTAATCTTATGTATCCTGGTTTTGAAGAAGGAGAGGGTATTTTAAAATTTGCGGGTTTTGGAATTTCAGCACCTGAAGGAGGTATGGGATTTGGATATGCTGATGGGGGTTACACTTGGTGGACAGATTTTCTATTTCAAGGAATGTTCGCTGCAACTGCAGCAACAATTGTTTCAGGAGCAGTTGCAGGTAGAATCAAATTAACCTCATTCATGCTATTTACAATTTTTTATGTGGGATTAGTTTATCCTATTGTTGGTGCATGGAAATGGGGTGGTGGTTTTCTTGATCAAATGGGATTCTATGATTTTGCTGGATCAACTCTAGTTCATTCAGTGGGTGGATGGGGTGCCTTAATAGGAATTTACTTGTTGGGTGCGCGTATTGGTAAGTTTGACGAAAACGGAAATCCACGAGTAATTCCTGGTTCAAATATACCACTGGCTGCTGCGGGAGTCTTGATACTTTGGTTAGGATGGTTTGGATTTAATGGAGGCTCTGTTCTCTCAGCTGATCCAACACTGACATCACTTACACTAGTTACAACTTGTTTAGCTGCAGCTGCAGGTGGAGTTGCTTCTGCACTGTTTTCATATGTAATGTATAAAAACTATGATTTAACAATGTTTATGAATGGTGTCTTAGGTGGTTTGGTTGGTATAACTGCCGGTGCAGATCAAATGAGTCCTACTGATGCAATTATTATAGGATTAATTGCTGGTATTATCATTGTCTTAGGAGTAGCCTTTATAGATAAATTAAAACTTGACGATCCTGTTGGAGCTGTAACAGTTCACTTGATATGTGGTATATGGGGTACACTTGCTGTAGGAATTTTCGGTGAAATGGCTGGAATTGATCAGCTTATAATACAACTTAAAGCAATACTAATAGTCGGTCTATTCTGTATTCTGTGCTCCTTTATTATATTTTACGTGATTAAAGTATCTATTGGACTCAGAGTTAATAAGGATCATGAAATTAAGGGTCTTGATATCTCTGAGCACGATGGAATGGAAGCATATGCACAATAAGATTAATAAACAAATTTGAATATCAATTATATGGATATGTCTTAATTCACCAATTAATTTGTAAAATTTTAGAGATTTTATAAAGTAGACTTATCTATTATGAGATGTTAAAGAAATTTGTTTAGTTTCCCCCAGTTCAATAACTGGGGGTTTTTTTTATATTTGATTATTATAAAATTTGATAATAAAAGTGATAACAAAATTAATTTTTCATATATCCATTTTTTGTTTTTTCATTGGAAATGCTCAAAATACCATAGACGGCCCCTTTAATCAGCTAATTATTAGAGGTGTGACTTTAATTAATGGTAATGGTGCTCCTCCGAGAGGGCCTATTGATTTAGTAGTTGAAAAAGATGAAATAGTCAAAATAGTTAATGTTGGTTATCCAGGTATTGATATTCAAAAAAATAGAAGGCCTGTTTTACAAAAAGGAGGCAAAGAAATAAATGCAGATGGAATGTTTTTACTTCCAGGTTTTATAGATATGCATGGACATATAGGGGGAGTTGCACAAGGTGCAGATTGGGAATATGTTTTCAAATTATGGCTAGCTCATGGAGTTACAACAGTGAGAGAGCCCAGTGGTAGAGGTATTGATTATGCACTTGATTTAAAAAGAAGAGCAAAAAATAATGAAATTATTGCTCCAAGAATAATAGCATACAGTCGTTTTGGTGAAGGTTCAAAAAAAGGAATAAATTCTGTTGAAGAAGCCATAAAGTGGGTTCAACTAAACAAAAAAAACGGAGCAGATGGAATTAAATTTTTTGGAGCTGACCCTAAAATAATGGCTGCAGCATTAAAAGAAAATAATAGACTTGGCCTAGGCTCTGCTTGTCATCACGCTCAACTGAGTGTCGCAAAATGGAATGTACTACATTCTGCAAGAGCTGGATTAACTTCAATGGAACATTGGTATGGTCTACCTGAGGCTTTATTTGATAAACGAACTATCCAAGACTATCCATCAGATTACAACTATCAAAATGAACAGCATAGGTTTGAAGAAGCAGGTAAATTATGGAGACAAGCAGCTGCACCATATTCTAAACACTGGAATTCTGTTATGAATGAATTAATTAATCTTGACTTCACCCTAGACCCAACATTCAATATATATGAAGCCAGTAGAGATCTTCATAGAGCAAGAAGAGCTGAATGGCATGAAATTTATACTCTACCATCACTTTGGAGGTTTTATGAACCGAGTAAAATTTCTCATGGATCCTATTGGCATTTTTGGGGTACCGAACAGGAAGTCGCATGGAAAGAAAATTTTAGATTATGGATGCAGTTTGTTAATGAGTACAAAAACCGTGGTGGAAGAGTTACTACTGGTTCTGACTCAGGTTTTATCTATCAATTATATGGGTTTGCTTATATTCGTGAACTTGAACTTTTAAGAGAAGCTGGGTTTCACCCTTTAGAAGTTATTATGTCCGCTACTTTAAACGGAGCTGAGGCCCTAAAAATGGAAGATCAAATTGGATCAATCGAAGTTGGTAAACAAGCAGATTTAATTATTATAGAAGAAAACCCATTGAAAAATTTAAAGGTTTTATATGGAACTGGTGCAATAAAACTAGATAAAAATAATGAGGTTACAAGAGTGGGCGGTATTAAGTATACAATTAGTAACGGTGTTGTGTATGATGCAAAAAAACTTTTAAAAGAAGTAAAAAAAATTGTGGATAAAGAAAAGGAGAAAGAAAATTTTACAATAAAACAACCGGGAATTAAAGATTAATCTATTCAGATTTACTCTTAATAAATGAAAGCATTTTACTATTAAATAAGCTAGGGTTTTCCACATTAACTACATGACCACAATTAGGGATTACAAATAATTTTGAATTATTATGCTCTTTAACTAATTTTCTGACAGGGGTTAAAAATAAATAATCTTCAGATCCCATTATATATAAAGTAGGGATTCTGACTTCGACTTGTCTAAAAATTTTGAGCAATGGTATAATTTCAGTTGTTAATTTATACCATTTTAAAAACTCTTTTTTATATAATTTTTTTGCCTCTCGAACAAAAAGAAGCCTAGATTCTTTATGATTTGGATTCGGCATAACAATTAATGCAAAAAGTCTATATATCCACATATAAGGTAAAAAAGATTTTGTCAAATTTCCAAAATACATCAATATTCTTGATCGAAAATTTAATTTTATGATAGCACCAGCCATAGTCATTGTAATAACTCTTTTAGGAATAAAATCAGCGAGTTTTCTTATCAATATTGTTCCTAGAGAAATGCCAACGAAATGAGATTTTAAAATTTTTTCATGGTCCAATACTTTAATTATGTCATCTGTTATTACTTTGAAAGTATATCTTGATTGAAAAGGATTTAAGGTCAACCCTTTAGAATTTCCATGACCTCTTAAATCAATTAATAATAAATTGAAAAACTTAGAAAAAAATCTAATTTGCTTATGCCAAATGGAGGAGCTCCCTCCCGCCCCATGAATAAAAGTTAACCAAGGTAAACTAGTATCATTATTTTTATAAATAGTATAATGTAACATTATATAATTCCTCGAATTAATAATTCCTTTTCCATTAACCTCTGGATTTTCCTTGCCTCTTCTTCAGCGAATTTCTGGAATTCTAATCCAGAACTAGCATATATAATTTGCCTTGAAGAATTAATAATTAGTCCACATTTATCGTTAATTCCATTCAAAACAACCTTAGTCAAATCACCTCCCTGAGCCCCCACTCCGGGTATAAGAAAAAATGAATCTGGAAGTAAACTTCTAATTTTTTTTAGATAATCGATTTGATTAGCACCGACTACATACATTAATCTATCTGAATTATTCCAAGATTTTGAAACCTCAATAACTTTCTCAAATAAAGGTTTATTGGGTAGGCCAAAAAACTGAAAATCGTCAGAACCATGATTTGAAGTTAATGTTAATAAAATAGTATGCTTATTATTAAAATTTAAAAAAGGTTCTACTGAGTCTTGACCCATGTAGGGATTTACAGTTATAGAGTCAAAAGATAAATTTTCAAAAAAAGCTTTGGCATACTGGGTGGCAGTATTACCAATATCTCCTCTTTTAGCATCTGCGATTGAAAATATACTAGGGTATTGGGAGGATAAATAATCACTGACTTTTTCTAGAGACTTCCAGCCATTTAATCCATTTGACTCAAAAAATGCAATATTTGGCTTGTATGCAATAGCATATTTATTGGTTGAATCAATTATTTCTTTACAAAAGGAAAAAATGGGATCAGGTTCAGATAATAAATGAGAAGGAATTTTCTTTAAATCAACATCAAGCCCTACACATAAAAAAGAACGTTTCTTTTTAATTTGTTCAAAAAGTTTTTTTTGATTCATATTAATTCTTCTGAAGCTTTTAACTTTTCAGTATTTTGATGAAGCTGCAGCTCATTAATGAGTTTTGAAATATCTCCATTAACTATATTTTGAAGATCATATAATGTTAGTCCAATTCTATGATCAGTTACTCTTCCCTGCGGATAGTTATATGTTCTAATTTTTGCAGATCTGTCACCAGAAGACACCAAATTAGTCCTCTTTTCTGAATCAGCTTCTAACTTTTTATTTAACTCTAATTCGTATAGTCTTGACCTTAAAACTTTTAAAGCTTTATCTTTATTTTTATGTTGAGATTTTTGATCTTGACATTGAGCAACAATACCTGTTGGCTCGTGGGTTAATCTTACTGCAGAGTATGTGGTGTTGACAGATTGTCCACCTGGACCTGATGAACAAAAATAATCTATTCTAACTTCGTTCATATTAATTTCTACATCAAATTCTTCTGCCTCTGGTAAAACCATAACCGTTGCTGCGGATGTGTGGACTCTTCCTTGTGTTTCTGTTTGAGGAACCCTTTGAACTCTATGAACACCTGATTCATATTTTAAAGTACCATATACCTCCTGCCCTGAAACTTCAAAAATGACTTCTTTAAAACCTCCTGCAGTTCCCTCACTTGAATCAACTAAACTGCTTGACCATCCTTTATCTTGAATATATTTCAAATACATTCTGTATAAGTCACCGGCAAAAATACTTGCTTCATCACCACCCGTTCCAGCGCGAATTTCAATTACTACATTTTTAGCGTCCTCTGGATCCTTTGGGATTAATAAAAACTTAATTTTCTCCTCTAATTCAGGTAATTTACTTTTTGCCTCTTCAATTTGACTTTTAGCCATTTCTATCATTTCTGGATCTTCCTCCTCTATCAAAATCTTTTCAGCCTCATTAATATTATCAATTAACGAAAAATAAATATTTCCTTTCTCCATAATATTCTTAAGATCCTTATACTCTTTATTGATTTTTATATATTTTTTTTGGTCAGATATAATATCCGGCTGAATAATAAGATCTGTGACCTCATTGAATCTTTGCTTTATGACGTTTAATTTATCTACCATTTGGGTTTATATAAAAATAAAATTACAATATAATTAATAGATAAACTCACCTTTGGGTGTTTTGAGAGTTAGTTTTCTTGTATTCGAAGATTCAACTCTTCCTACAACTTTAGCCTCAACATTAAATTCATTAGATATTGAAATAATTTTACTAGCTATGGAAGGAGTAACATATAACTCTAATCGATGCCCCATATTAAATACTTGATACATTTCTTTTGCTGATGTTTTAGACTCTTTTTGAATTATATCAAATAATGGAGGTACATCAAAAAAATTATCTTTAATTACATGTAGATTATCAATAAAATGGAGAATTTTAGTTTGAGCACCACCACTACAATGAATCATTCCATGGATATTTTTTCTGCCAATTTCATTAAATATTTTTTTTACTATTGGGGCATAAGTTCTTGTAGGAGAGAGGACAAGTTTTCCCAGATCTAAAGTGATACCATCAATTTTATCCGTTAATTTTTTTGAACCCGAATAAACCAATGATGGATCTAAATTTAAATCATAGCTTTCTGGATATTTTTTAGCTAAATATTTTGAAAAAATATCATGTCTTGCAGAAGTTAAACCATTGCTTCCCATCCCGCTATTGTATGTTTTTTCATATTTTGCTTGACCATAAGATTCTAATCCTATAATATAATCCCCAGATCGGATATTAGAATTATTAATTACATCTGCTCTTTTCATCCTAGCTATAACTGTAGAGTCTACAACAATTGTCTTTACTAAGTCACCAATATCGGCTGTTTCCCCTCCAGAGGAAAATATATTAACATCAAATTTCTTAAAATCCTTAATTAAATCCTCTGTTCCATTTATTATCGCAGATAGCACTTCTGAAGGTATTTTATTTTTATTTCTTCCTATAGTTGATGATAAAATTATATTGTCATCGGCTCCAACACATAAAACATCATCAATATTCATAACTAATGAATCTTGGGCGATACCTTTCCAAACACTTAAATCTCCTGTTTCTTTCCAATACATATATGCAAGAGAAGATTTAGTTCCTGCACCATCAGCATGCATTACAAGACAATGATCTTCACTTCCAGTAATATAATCTGGAATAATTTTACAAAATGCATTTGGATAAAGACCTTTATTAATATTCTTAATTGCTTCATGAACATCTTCCTTTTGCGGTGAAACACCCCGTTGATCATAAAGTCTATTTGACATATTATTTTTATTTAAAACAAAAATACTTTAACTATATAAATTGACCTTAAATTATTTATTTAAATTATTAACTAATAAAAAATAATCTTTATAAAAATCAATAGATTTTAAAGATATTTAAAATGTAGGATCAAAAAATTAAGATATTCGTAAAAGTTCATAAATATTAATATTTAGTTTTTTGAATTTTGCAACTGGGATTAATAAATTATTAAATTAGTTAACTATCAAAAAATAAACTACTACAAAAATAAAAAACAATGAGTAAATCAAAATTAGAATATATATGGCTTGATGGTTATAAGCCAACAGCAAACCTAAGGAGCAAAACAAAAATTGTTGATGATTTCAGCGGCAAACTAAGTGATGTCCCAATGTGGGCGTTCGATGGAAGCTCAACACAGCAAGCTGAAGGAGGTTCATCAGATTGTTTACTTAAACCTGTTGCTATTTATCCTGATCCAATCAGAAGAAATGGGTTTTTAGTAATGAACGAAGTTTTAAATGCAGATGGGTCACCACACGTTTCAAATGGAAGAGCAACAATTGATGATGATGATAATGATTTTTGGTTTGGGTTTGAACAAGAATATTTCTTGTGGGATCCAGAAACAAATCTACCCCTAGGTTTTCCAAAAGACCAAACACCTCAAGGACAGTTTTATTGTTCAGTAGGTGGTAAAAATGCATTTGGAAGGGATATTATGGATGAACATCTTGATATATGTTTAGATGCTGGTATTAATGTAGAAGGAACAAATGCTGAAGTAGCTGCTGGTCAATGGGAATTTCAGACCTTTGCCAAAGGAGCTCAACAAGCAGGAGATGAAATGTGGATAGCTAGATATTTATTAGAAAGAACTGCCGAAAATTATGGCTTAGCTATCGAGTATCATCCAAAACCACTTGGAGCTACTGACTGGAATGGTTCAGGAATGCATGCAAATTTTTCAAATACTACTTTAAGAACCTGCGGTGACAAAAAAACATATGAGAAAATTTGTGAGGCTTTTAGACCTGTTGTTAAAGAACACATAGCTGTTTATGGAGCTGATAATGATCAAAGGCTTACTGGTGAACACGAAACACAGTCAATTAATGAATTTAGTTATGGAGTATCTGATAGAGGAGCCTCAATTCGAATTCCAATTATGACAGTAGAAAAAGGTTGGAAAGGATGGTTAGAAGATAGACGACCTGCATCTAATGGAGATCCATACAAGATTGCCGGTAGAATTATTAAAACCGTTAAATCAGCTTAAAATAATATCTTTTATCTTACTAAACTCCTTTTTATTTTTTAGAAAGGAGTTTTTTTTATAGGAATATTCTACTAATAAAAGCAATATAAGCTGCTATTAAAATCATGCCCTCAATTCTTCCAAACACAAACTTCTTATTTATAAAAATTAATGGAAGTATCAAGAATGCAATAGATACCATCCATAAGAAGTCGCTTTGAATAAGCCCTTGATCAATGTTATCTATTGGAGTTATTATTGCTGTAATACCCATGACACCTAGCATATCAAAAATATTTGATCCTATTAAGTTGCCAATTGAAATACCTTTTTCTTTATTAAGTATAGCAACTATTGAGGTTGATAGTTCTGGTATACTAGTTCCAAAAGCCACAACCGAAATACTTATTACTCTCTCGCTAATTCCAATTTGAGTAGCAAGCTCGATTGCCCCTTTTATTAATACTTCTGAGCCAAGCCACAAAAAAAAGCCCCCAAATCCTAAAAGAAATAAAATTCTAAGAAAAGACATGTCATTTTTATTAGTTTCGAGTTCATCATCTTCAATTTCATTTCTTTTAAAAACAAATAAAAAAACTAAATAAACACAAAGAACCATCAATAAAATTATACCTTCATTTTTACTTAAAGAATTATCATTTTTAAATAAGAAAAAAAACAATAATGTAATTACCATCATTACGGGCCAGTCAGTCTTATAAAAAACTTTATCTACTTTAATTGGTGTAATTACAATTATAATTCCTAGGACAAAAGCAATATTGGCAATGTTAGATCCAACTATATTTCCAAGAGCCAAATCTGGATGACCCATCATAGCGGCCTGAATACTAACGATTAATTCAGGTGCAGATGTAGCAAATGATACTACAGTCATACCTACAATAAACTTTGGAATATTTAGCTTTAAAGATATTGATATAGAACCATCAAATAGTAACTCTCCACCTTTTATTAATAAAATAATACCTACAATTACAGCAATAAAAGCCATTAAATAAATTTTTTCAAATATATGATTTAAGAACCTTTTAAACTTAATTAATATTCAATATGTTTATTTATGAGTTAAATTTCATTACATTCATTATAAATCAAATACAAATCATTATGAAATTTAAATTATTTATTACAGTTATATGTATCATGTTATTACAAAAAAATTACTCACAAGAATATGAATACAAAACAATCTCAACGATTGAATCAGTTGTTAAAACAAAAAAACTAGGTCTTGGGGGATTAATAGCAGAAAGGTCAAGAATGATTGCTGAGGCTGAAGGGGTAAATTTTAGAGAAACTACAACTCTGAGGCTTGCGGACCAAGAAGAAGAAAAGCAGCAAAAAAAGAAAAAAGGAGAGAATCTTGATAGAAGTGAAATAAGAACAAAGCAATACGAAGAAACTTTACTTTTAAATTTTTATAACCAATTTGGAATTAGATTTCAAAATATAGCCACTAATGATGCAATTATCACTTCAAAAATAAATGATTTAGCATCCCAAGGATGGGAATTAGCATTTGTATCAGGGTCGGCAGAGGCAATGAG
>CEOF01132662.1_pt1 | contig 10477 bp, 11 predicted proteins | sample 361311 | NCBI WGS metagenome assembly CEOF01 (sample SAMEA2619667, study PRJEB7988) | marine metagenome | biome: marine biome (ENVO:00000447); feature: surface water layer (ENVO:00002042); material: "saline water (ENVO:00002010), including plankton (ENVO:xxxxxxxx)" | depth 5 m
GTTATATTTGATCATCTTTATGAGCTGTCAGATTCTAAGATAGATATCAGAGATTCAAAAGAGGAGTTATTGGATTCAGCCCTTTTGCTAAGGTCTAAGAAAAGATTTTCTAATAAGAAATTTCCCAGGAAAAATAATAAGAACAGAAAAAGATATTAGCCTTCATAAAATGCAAGCTTTTAAAATATTAGGAGGAAGAAAACTCAAAGGTGAAGTAAAACCTCAGGGAGCAAAAAACGAAGCACTTCAAATTATTTGTGCAACTCTATTAACTTCAGAGGAGGTTGTAATAAATAATATCCCTGATATTATAGATATAAACAAACTCATTTCTCTTTTAAAATCTTTGGGTGTAAAAGTTAACAAGCTAGACTCAAATAAGTATTCATTCAAAGCAGATAATGTTGATTTAGATTATTTGGGTTCTGATCGATTCAAGACTGACGGTAAAAGTCTAAGAGGTTCAATTATGATCGTTGGTCCTCTTTTGGCTAGGTTTGGTAAAGCATTTATTCCTAGACCTGGAGGTGATAAAATCGGTAGAAGGAGATTAGATACACATTTTGAAGGTTTAATTAAGCTTGGTGCAAAATTTTCCTACAACAAAGAGGATTACTTTTATGGGGTAGAATCAAAAGTATTAAAAGGTGCCTACATTTTAATGGATGAAGCTTCTGTTACAGGTACTGCTAATATATTAATGGCTTCTGTTCTGGCAGAGGGAAAAACCACTATATACAATGCTGCTTGTGAACCATATATACAGCAATTATGTAAGCTTTTATGTAAAATGGGAGCAAAAATTAAAGGAATAGGTTCAAATTTATTAGTGATTGAAGGAGTTGATTCTTTAGCCGGTGCTCATCACTCTGTTTTGCCTGACATGATTGAGATAGGAAGTTGGATTGGATTGGCAGCTATGACAAAGAGTGATATAAGAATAAAAGATGTCAGTTGGGATAATCTTGGTGTTATTCCAAATGTTTTTAGATCACTTGGTATTACGTTGATAAAAGAGGGTGATGATATCGTTATCCCAGAGCACAAAAATGGATACGAAATAAGCAATTATATTGACGGCTCTATTTTATCAATTTCTGATGCTCCATGGCCAGGTTTCAGTCCTGATTTACTCAGTATTATTTTGGTTATTTCTACTCAAGCAAGAGGTAGTGTTTTAATTCATCAAAAAATGTTTGAAAGTAGATTATTTTTTGTTGATAAATTAATTGATATGGGTGCAAAGATAATTTTATGCGATCCACATCGCGCAACAGTCATAGGACATGACTTTAAATCTTCTTTAAAAGCCACGACTATGAGCTCACCTGATATTAGAGCAGGAATTTCACTACTAATTGCAGCCTTGTCTGCGAAAGGTGAGTCTGTTATTCAAAATATCGAACAGATTGACAGAGGTTATGAAAATATTGATGAGCGATTAAGGTTACTAGGTGCCTCAATCGAAAGGATTTAATTTTGATTAATCGGAGGAGGACCTTCAATCATTGGTTCATATATATGATCACCCTTTCTCATTAAAAATTCATCCTTTATTTCTTTTACAAGTTTATCACTCTTAAATAAGTCAGACATTGTAAGAGCCATTGCCTTTGATGCATAGATTGCACCTTTGTGTCCAATACTCATTCCACCGCAAGCTACTACAGCCCATGAGTGCCATGGTGTTTCGTATGGTGCTGTTGTTACAGATAAATTAATATTAGGAACGTTCCAGCTAACATCTCCGACATCAGTAGATCCACCGCCACCGTCAATTATGGTTTCCCTAAGGGGGTATATCATTCCATTTAAACCCACTTGTGGCTTGTATAGAGTAAGTTGTAATTCTTTAGCAAATTTTATTTCATCACTATTGTATTCTATTGGACCTAATAGCTCTAAGTTTTTTTGCATAATTTTACCACCCCTTCTATTGACTAAAACCTCATATATTCCAGAAATTAATGTCACTTTATAATCAACATTTGCAAGTATTGCAGCACCTTCTGCCATTTCCATTACCCTTTCATAAACTGGGGTCATTCCAGCTCTGTCTGAGTCTCTCACACGAACCCATAATTTAGAATAATCAGGAACCACATTCACAACCTTTCCACCATCCTGAATGTGATAATGCATTCTAACAGTTGGTTGAACATGTTCACGATAATAATTTATTGCAGACGTATATAATTCTAAGGCATCAGAAGCACTTCTCCCGTTCCATGGATCCATTGATGCGTGAGCTGCCTGTCCAAAAAATTCAACTTGAAAATCGATTAAAGATAATGTTGACTGAACATCAGACTCGGTATAGTATCCAGGGTGCCAGCTTATATTTACATCTACATCATCCCATAAACCTGCATCAACCATCCATATTTTGCCAAAGAATTTTTCTTCTGAAGGTGTTCCAAAGAATTTAATAGTCCCTTTTAAATCTCCATTTTCAATCTGTTCTTTTATAGCAATTGCAGAGGCAAGACTTGCAGCCCCAAATAAGTTATGCCCACAACCATGGCCATTACCGCCTTCTTTCAGTGGTTTTTTAGTTGGAGTAGTATCTTGAGATAGACCAGGAAGAGCATCAAATTCACCTAAAACACTTATAACTGGTCTGCCCCGCCCATATGTCGCAACAAATGCTGTCGGCATTCCAGCTACACCTCTTTCAAGACTAAAACCATTTGCCTCAGCATAATCAGATAGAAGTTTAGATGATTCATATTCATTAAAAGCTGTTTCTGCTAACTCCCATATTTTATCGCTGATTTTTAATATTTCTTCTTCGTGATTTTCAATAGACTCTATAATATTTATTTTTGTCTCGTCTAAATTTTGAGAAAAAACATTAAGGCTTACAAAAAACAGCAAACCAAAAACTAATCGATACTTTATCATGATATATGTATTTTAATAAATATAATGATTTTAGTCTAAATACATTTTGTAAGTATCTAAGCACCTTTGTCTGGCAACTTTGTGATCAACAATCTCATCTGGGTAAAATTCAGATTCAGTATTTACCCACTTATTAATGTATTCCCTACTCTTATCAAATTTTATAATTTGAGTATGAGGATTGAAGATTCTGAAGTAAGGTGCAGCGTCAACCCCCGATCCACTTGCCCACTGCCAATTACCGACGTTACTAGCCATTTCATAGTCATTAAGTTTAAGAGCAAAATATTTTTCTCCTAATCTCCAATCAATTAATAGATGTTTGCATAAAAAGCTTGCAGTGATCATTCTAACTCTGTTATGCATAAAACCAGTGTTATTAAGCTCTTTCATACCTGCATCAACTAAAGGGAAACCAGTTTCTCCGTTTTTCCATGCTTCAAACGATTTAGGATCATTTAACCATATAATCTTATCATATTTTGACTTAAAACTTTTTTCTGCAGTATAAGGAAAATGAAATAATATTTGCATAAAAAACTCTCTCCAAATAAGTTCATTTAAAAATGTTTGGTCTTTAAATTTTAATAATCCAGAAACAATTTTTCTTACACTGACAGCTCCAAATCTTAGATAAGGGCCAAGCTTAGATGTCGAATTAATCGAAGGAAAGTTTCTTGTATCTGCATATTTTGTTATTATATCCTTATTTAATTTGAAAGCCTCAATTTTCTTATCATTTTCAACAAAACCATATTCATTTAATTTCTTTAGAGCAGAAACGGGAGAGTTATAAAAATTATTCACAACCTCTTTTTCATTAAGTTCAGAAAGATCTTCATTCAAACTAGCTTTCCATTTTCTCATGTATGGAGTGTAAACAACATATGGGTTACCATCGTCTTTTACAACTTCATTTTTTTCGAAGATTACCTGATCCTTGAAGGATTTAAATTTAATTTGATTTTTTTCTAATAAACTCTTAATTGATTTATCTCTTGAATTAGCATATGGTTCGTAGTCATTATTTGTAAATACAGAATTTATTTTGTAATCCCTGATTAATTCCTTGAAAATTTCTTTAGGGTTGCCTTTGAACACATTAATTGAAGAATTGAATTTATTTTTTAATTCTAAATCAATTTTGACTAGGTTGTCAAATATAAAGTTTAATCTTCTATCATTATTGGGGAGTTTATCGATTATTGAAGTATCAAAAATAAATATGGGTATAACTTTAATTTTTGAATGTGAGGCTGCAGATAATCCTGAATTATCGTACAACCTTAAATCTCTTCTGAACCAAAAAATATTAACCTCTTCCATTATAATTTTCCGAAGATTTCAATTAACTTTTTTTCTCTGTAATTAAAAATTTCATTCAACTTTGGTTTGATAGTGATAGGATGAAAAAACAACCCTAAAAATCCAAAAGGTAGCGCATAATCTAAAACATCAATTACTTTAACCCCACCATCTATTACTTCAAATATATGTTTATGATGCCAAAATTTATAAGGACCAAATCTTTGTTCATCAACAAAAAATTTATATTCTCTAACATGTGAAATTTCTGTCACCCATTTCATATTTATTCCAAAAATTGGAGTCACATTGTACTTTATAATCTGACCAGAATACATTTTTGTTTTTTCTCCGTCAATGATGCTAAATCCCATGTAGTCTGGGGTGATTATTTTGAGATTTTTGGGAGAAGAAAAGAATTCCCAGCACTCTTCAATTGTAATCGGTAAGTTTATAGATTTTTCTAATCTAAAAATTTTCATTTAATGTAGTTCGTGATTTTGGAACTCGTAGGGCTAGTTAAGGAGTACCAATAATCAATTAGATTTCCGTCCATATCAACCAAATATTTTTGAAAATTCCATTTTACACTTGAATTTTTCCTCCCATTCAATTCCTTAGATGTTAGCCATTTATATAATGGGTGTTGATTTGACCCTCTTACATAAGTTTTTTCAGTCATTGGAAAGCTAACATTGTATTTTTCTGAACAAAATATTGAGATTTGGTCTTCACTTCCAGGTTCCTGGGCGCCAAATTGGTTGCATGGTACACCTACTACAACTAATTTATCAGAGTTTTGATCATATAACTGTTGAAGGTCTTTATACTGTCTGGTAAAACCGCAATTTGAAGCAACATTTACGAATAATATATATTTACCTTTATAATCGCTTAGTGATATTTCAGTTCCTTCAATATTTTTAATTGAGATATCATATAATGACATAGACGCTTTTTTTGATTTTTTTTTGTTAAAGTCAGTACTAAAAAGTGAAAACATGAGAACTAATACTATTTTAATTGTTTTTATCATAATATTAGCTTTTAAATGTTACGATTCCTGCATCCATATTAAAAATTTGTCCAGAAACTGATGATGCATATTCAGAAATCAGGAATGACGCCATTTTTGCAACTTCTTCAGGAGTCAAAATCATTTTGAGTGGATGTCTTTCGATCATATTTTCTATAACTTTTTCGTTTCTTAGAATTTTAGAAGCTAAATCGGTATTTGTAATTGTAGGAGCTATTGCGTTAATCCTTACTTTGGGGGCTAATTCAGAACCCAATGTTTTGACAAGGCCATCAACACCTGACTTGGCTACAGAAACAGATGCATGGTATGGCATACCTAGTTTGGTTGCAACTGTACTAAATAATAATATTGATGCAGAGAGTGATTTTTTTAGTAATGGTAAGTACTTTTTGATTGCTTTAACTGCACCCATAACATTTATTTCAAAATCATTTCTAAAGTCTTCTAGGGTCAAACTTGAAATGGGTTTTAAGTTGATGCTACCAGGACAATATATTAAACAGTCGAGTTTATCCATTTCTGGATACTCATCAGAAAGGGCATCAAATTCTTTATGGACAAAATTTTGATGTTGAAAGTCTGGCTTATTTCTACTTAAGCAAGTAATATTATTATTATCAACAAGATCGTCTACAATTGATTTGCCAATTCCTTTAGTTCCTCCTATTATCAGAATATTTTTCATTATGAGCCAGGTCTTCCTTTTAATCTCTTTTCCACTTTTCTTTTGATGGCAGTAAGTCTTTTCATCATATCCATGATGTCAGAATCTTTATTTTCCTTGTAAATCTCATTCAGTTCAAGAATCAGACTTTTTACTTCTCTTGATGCAACTATCTTTTCGTTTGTACTTTTGTATACATGTTTTCTGTTTTCAAACTCTGTTGCTTTATCAATTATTTCGGTATCTTTTACTTCCATTTCTTTTACTTATTTTATTCTGATTTATGTTGCCTTGTCTAGAACATTTAAATCTTCCAAGCACAAAACTTCTTTTGGCCTGATGTTTTGTTTTCCTTCCACTTACTCTTTTTCTCCAAAGCCTAAAACTGGAAGGCTTAAGGTTGCTTCGCATGAGAGAAATAACTTCAGACTCATTTAAGCCAAACATCTCTAAAATAGCATCAAAAGTTGTTCTATCTTCCCATGCCATCTCAATGATTCTATCAATATCTGTGCCATTTAAATTTTTCAAATTAGGTCTGATTATCATGTTTGTTAAAGTTGAATTTATGATCAAGCACCTTTTTAAAAAAAACTAAATTTTGCTTATGATTCAATTTATCACTGTATTTGATAAAATTTCCATCAGAATGGATGGAAAATGAAGGGGTTTTATACACAACTAATTTATAGAATGGAATTACCCAAGTAAACCTTCTCTGTCTATCAACTACATAAACTATGATTCCTTTTTTTCTTAACTCTACATTCGAATATATAATATCATTTTTTTGTTGAATAAGCTTTTTAAAATTCAAACCTAATTCGTCAACAACCAATCTCTTAGATCCAATACCTCCCAATCTAATTGATTTTATCAAGTTATATTTTTTTCCAACCAAGTTATCGGTTTCTAAATCCTTTTCGATATCAGTATAGGTAGAATTATAAATCATTTTAATTGCGATAAAAATGTTTCAGAGACTTCAAGATGATAATTTAATTTATCAGTATTCATTTTATTTAAGGTTCTAACCATCATGGATAATCTAGGGTTAGATGTAAAAAAAGATTGATTTTTGTATATAAATCTCCAGTAGAGGCCATCCCATATTTTTTGCCATTCTCCCTTTTTGTAATCACTCATTTTCATTATATAATTGCTACTACTTATATATGGTTTTGTAGACATTAATCCACCATCAGCAAACTGACTCATTCCATAAACATTTGGAACCATTACCCAATCGTATGAGTCAATAAACAATTCCATAAACCATTTATATACATAATCTGGATTTATTTCACACAAAAACATAAAATTCCCGATTACCATTAGTCTCTCAATATGATGTAAGTACGCATTATCATTTAGTTTGTTAATGCAATCATCTACCGGTTTGATACCTGTTGATGCTGAGTAAAAAGAGTCAGGCATCTTTTTTGTAAAACCCCAATAGTTTTTAGTTCTTTCAACACTGCCTTTAGAAATGTATACACCTCTAATAAATTCTCTCCAGCCAATAATTTGTCTAATTATTCCTTCGTATGAGTTAATGGGTATGTTTTTTTTAGTTGCATATTCGTTTAACTCATTTACCACATATGAAGGTGTTAATAATCCACAGTTAATCAAAGGAGAGAGTAGGCTATGATTTAGTATTAATTCTTTTTGAACGATTGCATCTTCGTAATCTCCAAAATCAATAAATCTATGTTTTAAAAAATCATATAACCAATTTTTGGCTGTTTGAAAATCCGTTGGGTAGTTTATTTTTTGATTGAGTGATCCATAATTGTTTTCAAAATTATCTTTAATGTACAAATTTGCATCTTCAGCATATGAAATTTCCTCTTTAGGGTAACTGATCTTTGGTGGTATTTTATTTTTGGGATATTTTTTTCTATTTTCATCATCATAGGTCCACTTACCACCATTAGGGTTATCACCAACCATAAGAATTTTCATTTTTTTTCTTTGTAATTTATAAAAACTGGTTTGAAAATACTTTTTTTTATCAGGGTTGAAAAAAGTTAAGTTTTCTTCATTAGAATTTATAAATTGAGGGGATTCAATCATATTAATATCTATTGATTTGTCAAAATCCTTTATTCTTTTGTTCAACCAATTATCACATGGATCTATGCAATTGATTTTCTTAATATTATTGCTCAAAAGCATATTTAATAGAACTCTAATATCAGAATTTACATTGTAGGAGTTTATATATTCAATATTATCAAAATAACCCAAGCAATAATCATAGTACTTTTTCATACTTACTCTATGAAAAAAAATCTTTTTTTTATGGAATTTGAAGTGCTTAAAAAAAAGGTACTCTTCGATTAAAAATGTTTTAACATTTTTGTTGAAAAGCGGAGATTTTTCAAAAAGTTGATTAGGAAATATTAAGTTTACCTCTTCCAATTTTACCACATTTTTTGCTACAATAAATCACATTAATCCATTCTCTCTTCCACTTTTTTCTCCATTTGAATGGGAATTTACAGATTGGACATATTTTTTCAGGTAAAAATGTTTTTTTCAACTCTTTTGAGGTTTCTGATATCCTTTTCTTGAATTTGATTTTGGAAATGAGTAGCCATCACAGCCGCTTATAGTTGCAACTTTTGCATCACTCAAATTAATAAATCCATCACTAGTGATTAGATTATCATCAACATTTAATTCTACTATTTTACCCACTATTAATCTTGACTTATTATAATTAATTTTTATTTCCTCTACAAACTTCATTCCAATCTTAACTGACGAGTATTTAACATACGGAGCAGGAAAATTATTTATAATTTCAGATTCAATTTTAGTAATATCGAACTCAGAAATTTCTCTCTCATATTTTGCTGAAGTGTGGTGAGCCTTATCGGCGAATTCAATTTGAACTGAATTTATTGTGTAATATGAGTTTTCTTTAATATTTAGATAGGTGTGCCTTGGAACAATTTCTGTTGGTCTTAAAAAGAAACCCAATAAGGGGGGATTAGATCCCAGATGTGTTATCGAGCTAAATATTGCTAAGTTATTGATTCCTTCATCTGAAACTGAACCTATAAGATTTGCTGATTTATATCCAGAGCATGAATTAATTAAGTTAATTCGGTAAACTTTATCAAGATTTTCAATTTCCTCCTCTTCGAGATGCATTAGTGATATACCTTTTTATAAAGGAATGACGCAATAACTGAACCAATTATTCCTGAAATAAGGTAATAGATAAAAAAATCACTTGATGAAACATCAGAGCCTAATACTTGAGGGTCAATGAAATTGAAAATAGAAGGGCCAAAACTTACAGCTGGATTAAAAACCGCACCAGAAATATCACCAACTGCAAAAGCACCAGCAGTAACAGTTAAACCAATAGCCAGTCCATAAAACTGATTGCCTTTCAAATTTTTGTTTAATGCAACGTTAAGAATTACAAAAACAAGCAGAAAAGTAAATAAAACTTCTGCCATTATGAAGCTGGAAATATCATCGGTATTGGAAACAACATTAAAATCATTACCTAATAACATTATGAGATATGTGGCAATTACTGAACCCAAAAGTTGACTTACCAAATAAAATGAAAACTCTTTCATTTCAATTTGTCTATTGATAAACATTGCAAGACTAACAACCGGGTTGTAATGTGCTCCCGAAATATGAGCTCCCATATAAACTAATACTGCTAATCCAAGTCCTATTGCAACAGGATTTTGGCTAAGACCTATTATTAACACTAGAAAAAATGTTCCTAAAAACTCTATTATATACTTATTCATAATTAATTTGTTAAATTTGAAAACTTAAGTCGAATATAAAAATTATTTATAAAACATGAGAACATTTATTTTTACAATATTATTATTTATTGGGCATTTAGGTATTTCACAAATTAATACTCCAAGATTTAGTCCCGCTACTGAAATTAAACAGATGGTAGGTTTAACCGAAATTGAGGTTAAATACAGTAGACCGTCAATTAGAGGAAGAGAAATCTTTGGCAATTTGGTTCCTTACGATAAAATTTGGAGAACTGGCGCGGACAATAGTACTAAAATTAGTTTTACAACAGATGTAATAATTGATTATAATACAATTAAAGCAGGTACATATTCTATTTTTTCAATTCCCAACCAAAATGATTGGACTGTTATCTTATATTCTGACGTTGAACTTTGGGGAGTCCCAAGGGACTGGTCTGATGATAAAATAGTATTTAGCTCAACTTATAAAGTAAATAAAATCAATACTGTTGAAACATTTACCATTTCGTTTGATGATTTAACTAATAATGATGTTAACATGAGTCTTTCATGGGAAAATTCGTCTGTTGACATTAAAATTGATGTACCAACAAGATCAATGGTTGAAAAGGAGATTAGTAATGTCATGAATAATAATCCAAAGGCATCTGATTATTATGCTGCAGCGGTTTTTTACAGACAAGAGAACGTTAATTTATCTCAAGCATTATCATGGATGAATAAAGCGATAGAAATGTTTGAAAAGCCAAGATTCTATCATTACAGACAACAATCTTTATTAATGGCAGCTAA
>CEOF01059014.1_pt1 | contig 10475 bp, 3 predicted proteins | sample 361311 | NCBI WGS metagenome assembly CEOF01 (sample SAMEA2619667, study PRJEB7988) | marine metagenome | biome: marine biome (ENVO:00000447); feature: surface water layer (ENVO:00002042); material: "saline water (ENVO:00002010), including plankton (ENVO:xxxxxxxx)" | depth 5 m
ATAGTCTGATTTCACATTGCCAGTATTTTCAATTGTTGATGTGAAATGTACCTCATCTCCAACTCCGGGAACTTCAATATCCATGCTATAATCTTCAGGAACTACTGCTAAATCAGGCAATAAATCATTGATTCCATGTCCCATCACGGCTAAAGAAAATGGTTGAGAACGACTTCCGCCGTGGAATGTATCTTTCACTTTTACAGTCCACTGACCGATAATTGCTTGGTCTATTAGAACTACTTCCACATTATTGACATTATCTGCAGAACCACCAGTGGTTGAACGGCCATTGGCAAAATCATTACCAAGATACACATTACCATTTGGATCTGTGACTTCGAGATCGAAATTATTGACAAGTTGTTTATTGGAACTTGTTGATGCATACTCATCAGACCATGTTAAAACAGCCTTGAAAGCATCGTTTGCTACGTCGATATCAAAATCATATGATTTAGAATTACCAGTTGCTGAAAGCAATGACCTATCATCGACCCAAATTCCTTGTCCGTCAACAGGTGCTAAGGAATTTCTAATATTTATTCGGCCCCATCCCTCGTCGTTGTTTGGAATATCTCGGGAACCTACATCTTCAGCACCTAGAATTAATAATGCTTTAACTAGCGCTCCTTGAGGCGATTCTCGTAGAGCAATCTCCTCAAGATATTGTCTAATCATGGCTGATGCGCCAGCAGCATTTGGGGTCGCCATTGATGTCCCTGTATACTCTAGATACCATTGACTAGACCATGTATTTCCACCAGTGTCTCCAGCTTCTTGTGCCTTACAAGAGCGGACATAACCTCCAGGAGCAAGAACATCTGGTTTTATTCTACCATCATCAACTGGACCTCTAGATGAACCTGACATGATTGTATCTGGGGCACCTGAATATCGATTTTGATGCATTCCAACGGTCACAGAATTTTTAGCAGTACTTGGCGGACCGATAGTATCTGGATTAGGTCCATCATTCCCAGCAGCAAAAAGAATTGTTAATCCTTCAGCACCATTGTAATATCTATCATAATAATTTGCTCTATCATCGACATCTTGGCTTTCTGATGTATATCTTCCATAGATGTTATTTCCACCGCTACCCCACGAATTAGTGTGTGTTCTAGCGCCGTCATTGTAAGCAGAATTTAGTAAATAATTCAAGGAAGGAGATTGGAAATTCCCAGTGTTATCGTTTTCCATCGCTTGAAAATATAGGTCTGCTTCAGGAGCAACACCGGTATACCCTCCTCTGAAACCATCACCTAAGATAGTGCATGAAACGTGAGTTCCATGCCCAGACCATTTATCGGCAGTGGAACCGTCATTGATTACGTCATAATTACCAACTACTCTATTTCCAAAATCTCCATGGTCATCATCTAGCCCAGAATCTGCAACTGCAACCGTTTGATTAGAACCATCTAAATCAGAATTGAAATAAATTTTCATAGTGCCTGTTTTCATATGACTTCCAGCTTGATTATTATCAATGGTAAACTGAGGATTAAATCTAAGTGAGTTAACCGATGGCTGAATCATAATCGAGGCTATATCACTAGTTTTCAATGAGCCTTCATATCTTCCTTCATCCCAATGAATAGTATCTTGGAGTGTTAATTCTGCAACATCTGCTACATCTTGAAATAAATTATTGCCATATGAATCTGTGAAAGAAATTGATTGTTGAGGGCCTAAGTCATTTCTCCAACCTTGTAATCTCATAGTCTGTCCAATTAAGGATTGTTCTCCATCTTCAAGTAATAAAATATCTAATATTTCACCTTGGGTGAAAAGTGCCAAAGGAACTGAATGAAAACTAGAGATGACATCTAAATTTTGAGCCTCCATCAAAGCCATAGGAGTTCCTTGGACAATCAATCCCGAAGGATAAATAAAATCTCGAATGGTTAAACCTTGGATTTCATTGAGTTTTTCTCTCGATTCTAATAGGTTGACTTGATTAGAAATGAGCAGAAGGTTTAGATCTGGTCTGGATTGAAGCATTTCAACTGGTACAGGCCGGTTCAAAATTAATCCATTATCATCGAAAATACCGATTGATGAATCAGCATAGACCTCTCTTTGTTCTAGAGTTTCAGTGTAGTCATAAATCCCCTTAGCATCATTATACACCCCTTCTCTCAAATCAAATCTAACCCATTCGATTTGATTATATTCATCTTCTGAGGATAAATATTCTTCTTGTTGAGTGAAAAACACTGAGTAACTTTGCAAAACAAATAATGCGACCAAGAGGATTGCTCCCCTAGTAGCGCGACTAGTTTGCATATTATCTTCCCCGACCCGCCCCGCTTTATTGCTTCGGGTCTTTTGGGCTAAAAATCAAGATTAATTTCTATCTTTGAATTCTTCCCATGCCCATTCGCCAACTTCATGAGTTACCAGAATATTTTGCTGCTCGCCATTGTAATCAGTCCACCTTAAATCGACTGCGATTACATAATTTTCCCAAACTGTATAGCCTAAAATCTTCATCTCTAAGTCGTTTCCTGCAACCGAAGAATGTGCTGAAATTGATTCTACATCTATATTCATCGTTTCTAATATCTCGCCATCAAGAGATTGGAATCTAACGTCTAAGGAAACATCAGTAATTTCTCTACTACCTGTATTATGGATTTCAGACATCACAATATGCCCTCCTCTTTGAAGATACAGACTTTCCACCATTACTGAATCTCTTGGAATCACCCAATACCAGCTACTAAAAATTGCCCCAATAAACAGTAGTAAAATTACTCCTGCCAAAGCCACACGGTTTGGAGTTACTTCCTGCTTCAAATCTTCAACAAATCTTGCAGCTTCTTTGGAAGCCTCCAAAATTGCCAACTCATCTTGAGTCATGGTAGTATTTTGGATTGAATCTTCGTGGACTAACATTTCACCATCGCTATCGAAAATTAAATCCTCTTGGCTACTCATTTAATCACCCCAGCATAGCCAAACCACTGGCAATCATTGACGTCATAGGCTCAACAAGTAAAATATGTCTAGTTTCAACAGCACCACCTGTAATTGTTCCTACTACAGAAAGATCTGCTACTACTCCATTTATCCCTAAAGAAGAGGCAGTTGGTATAGGTCCAGTCATTTGTGTGTCAAGCATTACTGCTCTACCATCGAATTTCTTCTCACCAAATATATCAACATAATAACCAGGTTGAGAAGTTACTTGAGCACTTGCGACAATGCGACCTTCGGTTATATCATCAAGGATAATTACAGGATATTCATATGGACCTCTATGAACGTGAATAGTAGCGGATTTCAGGTCTTGTCCAATAAGTTCTACTCTTTGAACAGTCACTCCTGGCATAACTGGCATGTTAGATTGTTTCATGTACAAACTTCTAACTCCTTCGCCAGATGATGCAACTCTCATGCCCCAATCCTCTGTAGTATCTACCTTGAATGTTGACGGCAATCCTTGAGCGATCATCAAAACATCGCCTCGATAATCAACAGCTCTTCCTGCTGCTTCCAGATATAAATCCATATTTTCTGCATTTGAAGTGTAATCCAATGTCATCATACCTTGGAAGGATGTATCTTCTCTAATATTGAATTCATTATCAGGCACGGCACTCAATGACATGATTCCAGGTAGATTTCTCATAAATGCAGTTGCGGGCCACCAATAACCATCAACAAATCGTAATTGTTGAATCATCAATTTATCGATAGAGGTTTTAGACTCAGTCATGAATTCGTCAGGTACTGCTAAATCAATTATGAAAATATCTCCTATTGTAGCAGAGAAGTCCATTGATTGTGGTACTTCATCGATTAAAGTTTCAACCCTGGTTTTCTCTATTCTATCAATAAAAATCCCATGAATTGAATCTAATTTAGACCCTAAGTCATAATTCATATCAACAGTAAATCGAGGCACTGTTAGATTATCCTGTGTGAAAAATACTGCATTTGCAGAAACATCATTAGGTTTTGAAGTATCCAATCCATCAATTACTAAACTCATATCTCTACCTTCAATTCCGTTGATAATAATACTAATTTGCTCTCTTAGAGGATTCCATTGGGACATTGACATATCGATTTCATAAGTAGGAATATTATCTATCATGCGGAAGTCATAATTTAGACTAATAGTACCTGCAGGTAATTGAGGCAACCAAATTTTAGTATGCCAAGAGCGCCTAAATTCCAATTCTATGCCTAAACTATCTAACTGGGTTAAATTCAAGCCATTCATCTCAAAACCATAAACAACTCCATCTTCAAGAGCCATTACTAAATCATCAAACTGAGTAATATTTGCACTTAATAGGGCATTTAATACGTCCTGTTGCTCATTGGAATCAATCTTGAAATCGACCAAAGCAGCATCGATTACTGATTTTGAAGATTGCGTTAAAGAAGGCATTCTCGAGACATTGAAATCAATTACTGTAGCCTCAAAAATATTTGCCGAGATCCCATGAGCCCAATCCGGCACTTCTTGGAAATTATCTCCTTTTCTAACATCAATACTGAGATTGAAACTCTCACCTGTCAACAGATTAAGGCCCAAAGCAAAATCTTCTTCATCATCTTCTGTCCCAGCTAAATCTTTGATAAAGTCATAAACAACGTCATTGACTGATGAACCAAAGTCCACTAAATCGCCTAAGAAGAAAGATAGAGCTTCAACACCTTCGCCTTCATCAAAATTCGGCAACTCCAATCCAGATGAATCTACGCCACTGGGGAATTCTAGAGTGATATTAGAGGGTAATGGGTCAATTGCAATTCTTCCATTCATTCCAAGGAATGAGTCTTCATAATTGGATTGATCTTCGAGCAATACGTGGAATGGAGATGATTGAGTTCTAATCAATTCGATTTGTGAATTACCTTCAGGTCCTGTTGCATTGGGTACTTGTGGAGAAAAACGTTTCAAACTCAAAACATCTGAAATTTGAAGACTCATACTTGCTTCTGAATTGTCCTCATCAACCCAGAATCTAAAATGGTCTCCATCCATTGTAACAGGATTTGTTGCATTTGACAACTGAATTTGAATTGATTCCATTGATTCACTAGCGGAATATCCCAAGGTATCTCCTAATACCAACCCAAAATTAGTAGGCAAGCCATTTAATTTGATTGCATTTTGTTGGGTAGGGCTCTTTCCACCATAGGTAATTGAAGAGATTGTTGAACTTGCTTGGTATGTCAAGTCATCAGAAGTCTGTATAATTTGTAAACTAGAGGGTCTATTTGAGAATAAAGCGGATTGAGTAATTGCAGATTCTAAATCTAACCCATCATGTTTGATATGACCCATTAATAGTGGGCCGCCATTATCTCCTTTAACCTCTATATCTCGAATATTTGTATCTGGATCATAGGAATAAATCACATCTGAGATTCCTGCTATTCTCAAACTCATTGCGACTGGAACGAGCGGGTCAACAGGGCCTTGTTTTCCAAGAACTTGGTCAATGGAACTATCCTGTGAAATCAACAAGTGGTCAGTGTCTGGAATCCATGGATGGTCATTACTTGAAAATGCAAAAGTTATTCTGCCAATAGATTCACTAGTCCTTGGACTACCTCCAATATTTCCTTTGACTTGGCTAAAGCAATGTAATTCTAGGGTTCCTCCCGAAGACCCTGCAGTACTAACTATTGAATCCGGAAGGGAATTTACAATTTCTCCAATATCAAGTACGACTTCTACCACTGAAAGCAGGGCATTATCTAATATCTGTGCGATAGAATTGAGATTCGGATTATCAAAATTGACTCGGTCAATTCCGGTGGGTGAAACAAGGAAACTTCCTTCGATAATTATCACCTCAGGTACTTGTTCAATTTCAATTTGTAGAGACGAGGCATCAGTATCAAAACCTCCACGCTTGAATGTAGATTTATATTCTAGGCGGTCTATCTTTTCAGTACCAGCAATTGCTATGAGGGTATTAGGTGCTTCGACAGGATTTATTGGTAGAGTAGGGTCGTCAACATTACCAGTATTATCGCCTGAGAAATTTTTAATTCCAATAATCCATGACAGTCTTGAGGGAACATCACCTGGTAAATTCGCAGACCCTGGGGCCTCTCCAAGCATAGTGAAATATGAAGCGATTTCTTCGGTTGGCATCGTACCAGAAGGTAAGCCATGAATCCACACCCTAGCATCGGTTGTATTACCAAACTCTGAATCCCCTTCTGTTACATTTGAGCGGTCTTCGTAGTAATGAAGATAAACATCACTTCCTAAATCTGAAAATATTTCAACTGTATCAAAGGTATTTTCACCTAAGTTATCGTTTCTTATTGTTATATCTACTTCAGACGGCAGAGTAGTTTCTCCAACTTCGGGATGGAAGCCTGCATCCAAATAACTCATCTCTAAAACTGGGGCTGCTGAACCACCCCCATCACCATCAAATCTAATGAAACCTACACCCACTCCAAATCCACATTTATGTTCATCACTTTCTGCTATATTGTCTGCAAATGGATCAAAATATCCAGGGTCTTGACAATCATTTTGAAGTGATGAACCTGGTTCGTTTGGATTAGAAATTTGAACTGAAAATGGTGCTGAAATAGAAGTCAATGCTAACTCAGATGAATTCAGGGTATTGAAAAATGTCCCAAGTGCGAGTTGTAATACATTTTGCGCAGATACATCAAATTCTATTCTATCTATTCCAATTCCTAGAGTAAATCGGTATGGCGGTTGAGTAAACCTAGTATCTACGACCATGCCATATGATTCAGAATCGTCCAGTGTAATATCAAATGCCAAGCCTTTCATCAGACTAACTTCTAAATGTTTCAAAGAACCCCAAAGAGGGTCATCAAGGTTTATTGCCTCAACTTTCCATTGGAATGTTGGCTTAATCCAAAGTTTATCAATAATAGGAATCCCCAATAAACCGGGGCTAGTTTCCGCACCAAAACCATCTCCTTGATTGATTATTCCTTCAATGGTTAAGGCTACAATTAAATCATCAGAACCATCTCCGTCGATATCAATGTAATTATCAAAAAGAGCGATTTGTCCATCAACTATTAACTCTCCAGTGAATGTTCCTCTTTCCCATGCTTCGTATGATGGCCCATTATTCCTTGATGTGAAGTTTACATAAACAGCATAAGTATTAATTCCAATCGCTAAAATATCTCCATTGCCCAGAGCAGCGGTTGAAAATAGAGTATCAAATAGATTATCTGGGAATCCTTCAGGTTGAGTGGACCTGTCCATCAAAAATTCGTATGGGCGGGGATGATCTACTTCATATGCACTTGAATCACGCATCGAAACATTATCCAAGAATTTGTTTGCTACGGTTAGCGGATCGTCATCTCCAACCGGTCTAGCCGCAGCATCGACGGCACTCAATGCACTTTCAGCCAATGAATTGGCAATTTCTGCTTCTCCATTCTCTTTTCTCATATTCAATGTCTCCATCAAAGCATCGAGTACATCGAAGTCATCGCGAGAAATCGAACTATCTGCAGTTACAGGTTGGGCTACTGACACAAACATCAGCAGCACAAGAAAAACAGCACTTTTGCGATTATCATGTAATTGAGGTAGACCAGCGCGTATTAGACGCGGTTCACACTCATCCATAATCACAGGTGCCATTTCACCTATGTCAAACCATCCCCTTTTTGATTACAAAATCGTTAAAAATTCACTTTTGATATATCAAGCAAATTCTATTCCGAAATCAATATTACAAGAAGGACAAGCAACAACTGCTTGTTCAACACCTTGTGGAATCTTAATACTAAACTGATGATTACATTCAGGGCACGTAATACTTCTCGTATCATCTATTACTTTGTTGGGCTCTTGAATAGGCTCTTCAACTGGCTCTTTAACTGGTGTTGAAATTCTAGTTTTGATATTCTGTGGCAACTCTATACCTCCACTATTTACCTTGGTTTCAACTACCTTTTCTGGTTGTTGATTGGTTCTAGATTCAATTATCGTTTCAGTCTCATCCTCTGCGAACATAGCCAATGCATCAGCTGCAGCGGTTTGACTACCTTGGCTAACTTGCCTAACTATGGGTTGAAAGGTGTTATTCTGAGGAGCGAATCCAGCGTTAGGATCTTGTTGTTTTGAACCATAAATTGAGTCATAGCGGACTTGTTTGGCCCGTTCTTCTTTTTCCTGTGAAGATTCCACAGGTTGATTTGTATCTAAACCAGCAATAACGGAAGCAGAGGCGAAAATTGGAACTTTCATTTTTTGATTTACCATTCTAATATGGGCTTTTGCTTCAGCCTGTGAAAGGCCGCGGCCAGTAAGTAACTCCAATGCAATATTACCTTGCCATCTACGATAACCGATCATTGAAACCGCCATGGTGATTACTCCTATGAATAAAATTACGATTACAAAGGCGAAAATACTCGTTGGTTCAGATTCAGCGGCAACATTTACTGAAAATGGGTGGGAATCTGTGTTTCCTGATTGATCAATAACTGTTAAAACAACATCTACTCTTCCTGTTTGTTCAAAGATAATTTCGACCTCAGAACCTACAAAATTAGGATCATCGTTATTATTTCCATTTCCATCTGAATCAACGTTTGGGTCCAAGTCCCAGTGATATGTTAACTGGTAACTTTGGTCATAAGAATCAATTGCAGATGCGCTAAATTTCAAAGGTGTGCCCTCAACCCCAGAATCTGCTAATAATTCCAATTTAGATTGATCTAAAACAGGATCTGAATCATCGTTTACTACTATATTTTTGCTAATTGAATTGCTATTTCCCGCTGGGTCTGCTACTGTCAAAACTAAAACATGGTTTCCAATATTAGACCATGAAAGAGCGATAGTAGAATTCTCATCATAAAATTCTCCATCTAGTGTCCAACTACATAATACGACTTCATCATCATCGGTACTATCGCTACAACTGAATGGAATTTCTTCATTCAAATCTGTCTTCCATCCACCACTAATTACCTGGCCAGAACTCGAAATTATTGCTGTTGGTGGAACAGTGTCTTGAACAGTAATGGTTCTATTTGTCTTCGCTATTTGTGAGTCTTTTGAAGAGGCTGTTAGAGTTACCACTTTTTGACCCGGTGAATTCCAAACCCCTACTGCTTGCCAACCTTCTTGGTCAGCATCATTATCGAAAATTCCATCTCCATCGACGTCAACACTATCATCAAAATCCCAACTCAATGTTTCAATTTGATCTAATAGATTTGGAGTCGCCATAGAATCTAAATCTAATCCAACGCCTATCGAAGTAATACCTAAGTTAGCAACAGATATTTGTGGGTCGATTGGAGGTGCTAGTTGAACTCTAACCGTAATTCTAACATCTTGAGAGCCATCGCCGCCTCCAACGGGATTATCCGTATTATCTACTATCAAAACCAATTCTTCGCCTTCAAGTTCATTTGGCACGACCCAAGTAGTAGAATCGGAAGTAGTAATAGATTGCATTTCGGTTGTGGTTATGTATAATTGGCCAACACCTCCTGAAACATATAAATCATGCATTTGCTTTGTCTGTAGATAGACATCTCCCACTCCTTCCAATTCCCATGCAGTTAGAACTATGGTAGTTCCGGAGTCTAATTTCAAGTCGTCCCCTGAAAGCAGTGTTTGGTATGATTGAGCAGGAACTGAAAGTACATCATGATATGGAGTCCAATAGGAATCTTGTAGTTTAATAAAATCAAGGGAAATTTGGCTAGTTGCGCCTCCTTGATCTCCAAACCCTTGGTCTCCATCATGAGCCAAATTATCTAAAACGATATACCATGTTTTTGGATTTATTGAAGCGGGTACTTTCCAATGGAAATTATACCCTCCTGAGGCGTTTTCAATAGAAGATTTAGTATCTAATTGTGAACGATAAGATTGTCCTAAATCATAAGATTGAATGGTACTTTGGTCAAAAAATAAAACATCAATAGCATCATTGATAATATTGACTTCTACCTCATAGACATCACCTGGTTGAAGTGTTCCCAAATTCATCTTCCAACAGAGATTTGCATCGAGAGATAATGAGTTAGAAATATCTGCAACATTACTTTCAGAGCATGAGGGTGGTGCACGACCTTCGGTTTGTCCTAAGGCTACAGGAGAAATAATCATGCACAGCAGTAATGCAACTAAAAACTGACAACGCATATACCGCTGTTTGGACTCTCACACTTCAAATATGCGCTTGTTTGAATCAATTATTCCAACCTTGTTCATTCCAAACCAAATGTGAAATTTGTCCGTTATCTGAAAGCACGATTCTATCTCCATCACACGCCGCACTTAATGTGACATCCGTCTCGCCTAGTTGACTTTGGGCTTCGCCTAACATCTCTTCAGTATTCTTTATTCTCGCACCAAAATGAGTCAATACTAGATGTTTAGCTCCGCATGATTTTGCTGTCCTTGCCGCTCCACTAGCCGTACTATGCAAGTAATTTGAAGCATGCTCTGACCAAGCATCAAG
>CEOF01198578.1_pt1 | contig 10460 bp, 10 predicted proteins | sample 361311 | NCBI WGS metagenome assembly CEOF01 (sample SAMEA2619667, study PRJEB7988) | marine metagenome | biome: marine biome (ENVO:00000447); feature: surface water layer (ENVO:00002042); material: "saline water (ENVO:00002010), including plankton (ENVO:xxxxxxxx)" | depth 5 m
GATCTCTTTTTTTTATAGATTTTAGTGAACTTTTAATTTTCATAATTAGCACTTTTAATAAACGAACTTATATAATCTTTCAAATTTATTTTGCCATATTTTCGAATTATTTTATTATTATGAGAGAATTTCGTTAATGCTGAAGCATACCTTTCTCCAGCTCTAGGTTTTAGGTAAGTAATTTTTGATTTAAACATATTGGCTACATCAAGTATAGAATAGGCCTTTTTATGAGAAATACTATAATGAGCACATTTATTATATTTCCAAGCTTTATAACAAATATCAACTGTATCATTTATATGAGTAAATCTCCTAGTTTGTTTGCCAGGTTTGACAACAGTTAAATGTTTATTTCTCATATATAAATCCTCAAATATTCCTATTACAGTTGCCATGTTACCTCTTTTAATTTGTCTTGGACCATAAACATTATAAAAATAAATTATTTCAAATTTAAAATTAAACCATTTTTTTAAATTTTCCAAGAGCTCTAAATTTTTAGATTTCGTGAACGCATAAGGTGATAAATTTTTATCTTTTCCAGAATTTCCAAGACTTGCTGAAGTTGCTGAATAAATCAATTTAATATTATTTTCTAAACAAAATTTAAACACAGCTTTTGTTCCTATTGAATTTGAATCATAACATTTATCAAATTCACTAAAACTTTGATAAATTCTTGCAAATTCACCAAAATGAAAAGTGGTGTGAATTTTTTTTTTAAAATTAAAAAGTATTTTGTTTATATTTGCGGTGTTTCCAACTAAATATTTTATTCTTTTATTATTAATGTGGTTTTTTTTACTTCCAGTAGAATAATTATCTAGACTAATTATCTTTTTATTGGTTTTTTTTAGTAACAAATCAATCAGATTTGATCCGACAAATCCTGCACCACCTGTTACTAATATATGATTTTTCATTTTATGAATTGCCTGGCAATGTCCTACTCTTCCATGTCTTAAGACAAAGTACCATTGGCGCAGAAAGGCTTGACTTCCGAGTTCGGAATGGGATCGGGTATAACCCTTTCGCAATAATCACCAGGCATAAGTTTACTACTAGAATTAAAAAAAAAGTCAAAGTAATAATATTTTAGAATTAAAAAATTCAAATTTATTTATATAAATTGAAGATTTTGGCTAATATTTTCTAAGTTAGTTATTGTCGATTAAATTAATTTCAGAGATTATTCTATTTATGTATAATTATACTTAGATATCTTTTAATTTACAAAATATCTAAATTAAATAAATAAAATTTATGATTAAAAAAAAACTAAAAATTCAGGGTGCGTATCTCATAAAATTAAAAAATAAAACAGATGCTAGAGGTAGTTTTACAAGAATTTATTGTAAAAATAATTTTAAAAAACTCGGACTAGAAAGTAAGATATTGCAAATAAATGTCTCAACAAATCTTAAAAAAGGTACCGCTAGAGGTTTTCACTATCAGACTAAAAAATTTTCTGAAGTAAAAAGAGTTATGGTATTGCAAGGTAAAATTTTTGATGTAATCATTGATACCAGAAAAAATTCGAAGACATTTGGAAAAAAATGCACCATCGTTTTATCTGATAAAAAAAAAGAAATATTATTCATACCACAAGGGGTTGCTCATGCCTTCCAAAGCTTGGAAAACAATACTAAGATAATCTATATAAATGATAATGTTTATAATAAAAAATCTGAAAAAGGATTTAATATAAATTCAAAAAATTTAAAGATAAGTTGGCCTATAAAAAATACCTATCTATCAAAAAAAGATAGTCTTCTTAAAGATAGAGAATAATTTTAATTAAAAAATTATTAATTAGAAATATAATTTTCTATAAAAAATTTTAATTTTTTATGAATAAATTTAATATTGTTATTTTTTAGTCCATGATGACATCCAATTAATATACCATTTTTCATGATATAATCTGCCTTTGGGTATTTTTTTTCTTTTATACAATTAATCTTTTTAAAACCTGGTTGTTTTAATATATTTCCTGTAAAAATCACTCTAGTTTGAATGTTGTTATTTTCTAAAAATATCATCAAATCTTTTCTTTTAAAAAATTTATTTTCTTTAATCAAGATTGGGTAAGCCAACCAAGCACTTTCAGCATGCTTAAGAATTTTAGGGAGATTAAATATTTTTGGGTATTTTTTAAAAAAATTTAAATGTAATAAGAAATTTTTTTTTCTTATATTGATGTTTTTATTTAAGTCTTTAATTTGTATATTTCCAAATGCAGCTCCTATTTCTGAAGGCTCAAGATTATATCCAGGTTTACTAAATACAAATTTTTTATCATAGTCAATTCCTGCAAGCTTAATATTAAATCTATTTTTTATACTTTCGGAATCTTTATATAAAGACGAATTTCTCCCCCAAGATCTAAGAAGTTTACATCTATTAAATAACTTTTTTTGATTTAGTGATATTGAACCTCCATTTCCTGCGCAACTAATTATGTGAGAGCCATAAAAACTTGTAACTGAAATATCACTATATTGACCAGTGCTTTTTTTGTCATACTTTGCAGCTAATGTATCTGCTGAGTCTTCAATAACAAATAATTTATGTTTTTTTGCAATTTTTTTTAATATTTTCCAGTTTGGCAAGTTACCAATTAAATTTGGAATACACATTCCCACTGTTTTTTTATTAATTTTTTTTTCAATTTTTTTTTCATCAATACATAATGTTTCTGAGTCCACATCTATAAAATTTGGAACATAACCAGCCATCATCATTGACGATACTAACGTTCCAAAAGTTAATACTGGCGTTATAAAATTTGACCCCTTTTTAAAATCTAATGATTGAAATGAAAGAATTAATGCAGAGCTTCCAGAGTTTACAAGTAAGGTTTTTTTTTTCCTAAATAACTTAGAGATTTTATTTTCAAAGTTTTCAACTGATTTACCCATTTGAGTCCCAGTTTTTAGCTGTTTTACAACCTCTTTTATTTCCTTGGCACCATAAACGTTACTTCCGTATGATATTTTCATAAAGTTTTCTTATAAAAGTTTTATTTTTAATTTTTTATTAATCAATTTTATTAATTATTTTACATATATACTTAACATCATTTTTCGTCAAATCTGTATGCAATGGTAATGTCAAAATCTCATTATAAATCTTTAAAGAGTTTTTTTGTCGATTAATATATTTATTAAAAACTTTGAATTTAGTTAATGGTATGTGATGAACACCTGTAGAAACACCATTCTTTTTTAATGTATCTATATATTTATCTCTAAGTTTTGTTTTAAGGCCAAACAACCAATAAGTACTGGATTTATTATAGTCCTCAATTAAAAATTTTAAACCGTCTTTTAAAATAATATTTTTTCTATAAAGTTCAACTATCTTTTTTTTTTTGTCATTAATATAATTTAATTTTTTTAATTGTTCTTGTCCTATGCCTGCAGATAAATCATTCATATGCATTTTATCTCCAAGTATATCTATTTCATATTTCCAATGTTGATTATTTTTTTTTAGATTATTATTTGATTTACTTCTTTCCCAAGTACCCTTATTTATTCCAAGCCATCTCATTTGTTTTATAATTTTATAAGTATCGAATTTGTTTGTCACAATCATTCCACCATCACCTGTGGTCATTCCTTTTTTTTCTTCAAAAGAAAAACATCCAATATCACCCCAAGTTCCAAGAATCTTACCGTGCACCGAACCTCCTTGAGAATGTGCACAATCTTCGATAATTTTTAATTTATATTTATTTGCAAATTTAATAATTTTTCTAATATTTGCTGGATGTCCTCCATAATGTACAACTACAATAGCTACAACATTTTTTGTAATTTTTTTTTTTGCATCCTCTAAGTCAAATGATAAATTATTTGGTTCACAATCTATAAATAATGGTTTTAAATTATTATTTAATATACAGGTGGCTGAAGCGGCGAATGTCATGTTATTTACCATTACAGTTTTTCCCTTAGTAAAATTAAATGATCTTAATGCTAAATTAAGGGCTGAAGTGCCACTATTTGTTGCCAATGAATACTTAACTTTGAACCTTTTTGAAAATTGATCCTCAAATTTTTTTACCTCACCTCCAATTCCAAGCCAGGATTTTTTGAAAATTTTTTTAATAGATCTCAACTCCTCATTTCCTAAGTAAGGCTTGAATAATCTAATCTTTTTTTTCATAAATATTTTTTATATTTTTGTAGCAATAGCATATCCTCTAAATATAGAAGAGTTTATTTTTTCTATTTCATATTCCTGATTTTGATATATTTCATTAACTAACTTCACAATTCCATTAAAGTGTCCATCTGTCACATCGTCAAATAAAATAATATCTCCTTTTTTTTGTTTTTTTTTAATAAAATTAAATTCAAATTTTACATCATCATAATCATGGGAACCATCTAGAAAAGCAAAATTTATTCTTTCATATGATGATATTATTTTAAATTTATTTTTAGTCCTTCCTTTTATATATTTAACATTGTTCGTATAATCTTTATAATCTTTTAAAAGTTCTTCTCTTGAAGATTTTCCTTCGATATCCTTTATTGAATTCCAAAATATTTTTTTATTATGTGGAATTAAATCGAAACTGAATATCTTGTAATTTACAGCACTATCCATTGCACATTTTGAAATTATTACAGAAGAAAAACCTTTTGCTGTTCCGACATCAATAAATAAAAAATTATTTAAATTATTTTGATTTAATTTTATGTAATTATTCAAAATAGAATAAATCAATCTTCCGTGTTGATAGTTCACCTCTGATTTCTTTATAGATATCTGAGAAATTAGAGCTAAGTCATTGATAAAATTTTTGTCTATTTCTTTTAAATTGTGTGAACTAATAAATCTATCAATTTGGTTGTATTTTTTTGCACTTATAGCTTCATAAATTTGAAGATAATTTTTCTTGTTACCTTTTGCTTTCTTAGTTATGTAATTACCTGTAAATGAGTAATAAATGTCTTTTAAAAACAATTTTATAAATTTTGGTATAATCTCTATAGTAGTTGAGTAAAAGTTTTTCATTTTAGTTTATGAGATACTTTAAATTTTTATAAGCTTATAACAAGAAAGTTAAAATTATGATAAGAAAATAATTATGTGTGGGATAATTGGAGCAATAAACTATTCTGAAGATCTTAACACAGATTATTATCTATGGGTTCAGTCTAAAATAAAATATTTGAAACACCGAGGTCCTGATGATGAAAAAATTTGGATATCTGACTCAAAAAATATCATATTAGGACATACCAAATTATCTATAATTGACTTATCTCAAAATAACACTCAGCCTATGGTAGATGAGACTCACGGGATTACTTTAACTTATAATGGAGAAATATATAATTATTTAGAACTTAAAAATGATCTCATTGATGAATATAAATTTGAAACTGATAGTGACACTGAGGTAATTATAAAATCATATCTTAAATGGGGTGATAAATTTTTAGAAAAAATAGAAGGTATGTTTGCTTTGGCTCTATTTGACATGAAAAAAAATTTAATTTTTTTAGCACGAGATAGACTTGGTGAAAAACCTCTTTTTTATTTGTCAAAAGATACAGCTTTTTTTTTTTCATCCGAATTAAACGCATTTTATGACTCATCAAATTTAGATAAAAAAATATTAAATGAAACCTTATTAAATGGATTTCCAATTGATAAAATTAAAACAATTTTAATGGATATCAATCAGGTTCAACCAGGGGAATTAATAACAATAAATCTTGATAAAAAAGATATTATTAAAAAAAAATATTGGAAATTAAGTTTTAATTCAAAAACTCTTATTTCTTCAAAAGAAAATGAATTTGATAGAATCTTAAATAGTAGTGTTGAGAAATGTTTAAGATCTGATGTTAAAAGTTGCATTACTTTAAGTGGCGGCTTAGACTCAAGTATAATTACAGCTATAGCCTCAAAACAAAAAAAGATTGATACTTTTTCTATTGTTTTCAAAAATAAAAAATTTGATGAAAGAGAGCATATCTCTAGAATTACAAAAGAGTTTAAAACAAATCATCACGAAATTGAGATCGATGATTATTCAATTGAAGACATGATTGAAATTATTGAAAAATTTGATTTACCGATCTTAGACTCCTCAGTAATTCCCTCCTATTTATTATTTAAAAATTTAAAAAAAAATAGCTATAAAGTAGCCATAGGTGGAGATGGAGGAGATGAAATATTTGGTGGTTATAACCATTATAAAATTTTTTATAAAATTAAAAATTTAAAAAAAAAGTATTTTAATTTTAATACTTCTTTTTTAAATTCTATAATCAATAAATTTGAAAACTTAAATTTTAAAGGATCACAATATTTAGAATATTTATTTAATACTAATTTTATCTATAAAATACCTTTTTTTTTTAAAAAAGATTTGCGAAAAAAAATACTTGGATCAGAACTTTTTTCTGAAATAAAACTTTTAAATTTCAAAGATGATAAATTGGATACTATTAGGCAATCACAATATATTGACCTAAATTATACACTTCCTTTAAGTTTATTAAATAAACTAGATAGATGTTCTATGTTAAATTCCGTAGAAAGTAGGTCTCCTTTTTTAAATAAAGATATAGTTGAATTTTCTACGAATAAATTAGATTCATTTGATCTTGCAACAGATAAACAACAAAAAAAGTTTTTGAAAAAATTTGGACAGAAATATTTACCTAAAAATTTTATTTTTGATAGAAAACAAGGATTCTCTTTTCCATTAATAGATATTATTCAAAATCCAAATCAAATGAAAAAAGTTGAACAGATACTTATGTCAAAAAGTTCGTTATTTGAAAAACAGTTCATTATTAAATTTTTAAAAATGATAATAGATTCTAAAATTAGGCCAGAGCTGCTATTTTGTTTATTAAGCATTCAACTGTGGATAAATAAAAATAATATCAAACTTTAACAATTTCTGAGAGTAATAAATTAGATTAAACTTTTTATTTTTTTCTTTTTTTTGATATATAATAAGAAGAAACTAAAGTTAGTAATGACAATGTCACAAATAAGCTAACTGCGACAAACTCGAATTGGGTCAATTGTAATTTTCTAAATCTAACTTTACTCTTAAAGGATCCAGCATAATATGGCTGTTTTGACATACTATAATAAAATAATTCTTTACCTGATTTATCTTTTTTTAAAATTTCCTGCGTAACACCTCCTTTATACGTCTTTTGAAATCCTTCCATTATGATTTTATTAAGATTTGGAATTTCTTTTTTAATTTCAGATCTTAGTTGTGGCAATGTTTTTGTATAAAAAGTTTTTTTATCATATGCAAATAGTTTTACCTCTATATTATTATCTCCACTTACATCCCAATTATATTTAGGTAACATGGTTTCAAATGACAGTGCTGTAAAATCATTTATGAATCTAGTAGAATCACTGTCCATAAAAATATGATCAATAGATCGAGCAAATTTTAGATCAATAATTGCAGTATAATTTTTACCGTCTGAATTTTTTAAAAAAAAAGTGATTGAAGAAATTAAACCAAGTAATATAACAATTACAGATGATATATAAATTTTCCTTAAATTTTTTGTATTTATCATTATAAAGAAAATTTAATAACACAAATTTACTTTTAAACAATGATTTTAGAATTTAACATAAATGATAAAAGTTTCAAAAATACCGGTCAAAATCTTTTAAATGCATGGAATAAAGAAGAAAATAAAGTTTTTGTTCTAAAGTCCAATAAATCTGGAGATGAGGTTAGAAAATTTTATGAATTTTTTTGTTCATCATTTGGCAAACTACACAAATTTGCAGAGGATGTAAGAGCCGGTAACAGAAATAATCAAAGAACTAATGAAATTTGGATGGAAGTGAGATTTGATCCAAATTTTAAAGATGCTTATAGACACTCGTCATCTGAACAACCACTACATACTGATGGCAGTTATATTCCAAATTTTCCAAATGCAACTTTAATGTGTTGTGTTGCGAATTCCAAAAAAGGTGGTGAAACAATATTTTTAAATACTGATGATTTAGTGAAATGTTTAAAAGAAGACAATTTAGAATTATTGAATGAGTTGATGTCAGAACAACTTATTCATGAGAGATCAGGCGATAAAAGAATTGAGAAAGTAATTTGTGAATACCAAAAAAATAAATTTTTAGTTAATTTTAATTATTTTTGTGTATCTAAAGATAACGATAAAAAGAAATTGCAAATGGCGAAAAATTTTTATGATTACCTTTGTAACTCTGAAAAAATAAAAGAAAAAGTTAAAAAAGTTAAACTTGCACCTGGTGATGCTGTTACTTGGAAAGATAGAGAATTACTTCATGGGCGAAATTCTTTTAGTGCGTCAGAGAGCTCAGAAAGATTTTTGTGGAAGTGTGCTGTGGATTTAGGTAATAAATAATTAAATATGAATACTTTAAATAAAATAGTTTTTGGTACCATGTCAATTAAAGATAATAAAGTCTCGATCAATCTTTTAAAATATGCACTTAACCATTTTAAGATATTTCATCTCTCTTCAGAATATCGATCCTTTAATAAAATTTCAAAAATTTTTAAGAAAAAAAAAAAACTAAATTAATCCTCAAATTAGCTGAACCAAGTTTTGACAAGAAATTTTTTTCTAAAAAGAGGTTTTTAAATAAATTAAAATTTTATTTTCATAGGTTGGGTAATGATAATGAAATCTCGATCCAATGGATGTGGAGAGGAAATTTATTAAATGAAGATGAAAGAATTAGAAATTTTTCTAAAGATGTAAAAAAAATAAATAAATTATTTAAATCTCTTAAGCAAAAAAAAATTATAAAAAAGTTTTATGTTTTTCCATACACAAAATCATTTTTAAAAGTATCTAAAAAATATAAAGTTTTTGATGGGGCATGTATATACAGAAATCCAATAGAGAACGAATATGAGAAATTGATATCAAAATTTAAAAAATTTAAATTTATAGCTATTAGACCATTTGGGGGAAATTTGAAGTTAGCTAAGAAGCATAATTTGAAATATTTATTAAACTACTCTATTAATAATAAGAAAATAAGTAAGGTAATTTTAGCTTGTTCAAAAAAAAAGCAAATAAAAGAGATAGTTTCTTATTGTGATGGAAAAAAGAGTTTTTGATATAATTTTTGTTATTTTTTTCTCTCCATTGATATTATTTCTTTTTTTTGTAATTTTTATTTTAAGTTTTATATTTAATAAAAAACATATCTTATTTTTTCAATTTAGAGGCGGATTAAATGGAGAAAAAATAGAAATAATAAAATTTAGAACAATGGAAGACAAAACAAAAAAAATTTCTTCATTCAATAATCTCTTAAGAAAAACCAGATTAGACGAAATTCCCCAATTTTTAAATGTTTTGAAAGGAGATTTAAGTATAGTTGGTCCAAGACCATTGCATTACGAATATAAGGATATTTATTCTTTCGAACAAAAAAAGAGATTTGAGGTGAAACCTGGTTTAACTGGATTAGCACAAATTAAGGATACTTATTCTATGACCTGGTCTGAACAATTCAAAATAGATATTTGGTATGTTGAAAATCATAATTTATTTTTGGATGTAAAAATAATTATCAAAACATTGTTTGTAATTATAAAATCTATGGGTAAGAAAGAGATAAAAGATAAAAATAAATTTAATGGATCTAACTAATAATGACCTCTAAATGGCCAATTTATTCAACTAAAGAAATAAATAAAGCTCTAAAAGTAATAAGAAGCAACAAAGTTAATTACTGGACGGGAGAGGAAGGAAAAAAATTTGAATTAGAATTTTCTAGATATTTTAAATTAAGACATTCAGTTGCAATAGCAAATGCATCTCTTGGTTTAGAATGTGCTTTAAAAGCTCTAAATATAAAAAAAGGTGATGAGGTTATCGTTCCTTCAAAGTCTTATGTTTCGTCTGCAAGTTGTGTGGTAAACGTTAATGCCAAACCTATTTTTTGTGATATTGATTTAAATTCACAAAATATTACTCCACAAGAAATTAAAAAATTAATTACAAAAAAGACTAAGGCTTTAATATGTGTTCATTTAGGTGGGTTTCCATGTGATATGCCTAAAATTTTAAAATTATGTAAAAGGAAAAAAATTAAAATAATTGAAGATTGTTCTCAAGCACATGGTGCAAAAATAGGGAAAAAATTCGTAGGATCATTTGGAGATATAGCTGTATGGAGTTTTTGTAATGACAAAATTATTTCAACTTTAGGTGAAGGCGGGATGATCACTACAAATAATCAAAATTTATTTAATAAAATTTGGCAACTCAAAGAGATTGGTAAAGTTCGAAAATTAATGATGAAAAAATATAAGAAAAATAACTACAGATGGGTTCATAATTCTTTTGGAACAAATTTAAGATTAACAGAAGTGCAGTCAGCGATTGGAAGAATGCAATTAAAAAAACTAAAATATTTTGTCAAAAAAAGGAATT
>CEOF01056263.1_pt1 | contig 10451 bp, 3 predicted proteins | sample 361311 | NCBI WGS metagenome assembly CEOF01 (sample SAMEA2619667, study PRJEB7988) | marine metagenome | biome: marine biome (ENVO:00000447); feature: surface water layer (ENVO:00002042); material: "saline water (ENVO:00002010), including plankton (ENVO:xxxxxxxx)" | depth 5 m
AAACAACTAGGTGAAAAACTTCTGGTTTTTAATCATAAGAACTGTCAGCAAAGGATTATTTATGAAAAGTTTAAAAAAAATATTAATAAGTATACAAATACACAGCAAAGCTTATTTCCTCAATACATTGAACTAAATAAATCAGATTTTGAGATATTAAAAACTATTATGGATGATATTAGATCTATCGGTTTTGACATTAACTATTTTGGAAAGAATTCTGTTGTGATAAATGGTATTCCTGCAGGAATAAATGATATTAATGAAATAGACCTTATTGAAGGTTTCATTGAGGAGACAAAAAAGAATAATAATGATTTAGTCAGTGAAAGAAGAAACCAAATTCTTAAATACTTTGCTAGTAAAGTGAAAATAATTAATAAAAAAGTTTTAAATGAAAGTGAAATGAATCTAATTATCGATAAATTATTTGCTTGTGAAAATCCAAAATTTACCCCAGAAGGGAAACAAAATTATATAGAACTAGGTATTGAAAAAGTAGAAAATTTATTCTAATGTTAAATCTCACACCAGCTGCAAAAAATATATTAATTATTAATGGGATAATTTTTGTATTGACATCTGGCTATATTATAGAAGAGTTTGGTTTAAGGTATATATTGTCCTCAGAGTTTAAACCATATCAATTTCTAACTTATATGTGGATCCATGCAGGATTTGGGCATATATTCAGTAATATGTTTGCCGTTTTGGTTTTTGGTCCGATTTTAGAAAGAGTATGGGGATCCAGAAAATTTTTTATCTTTTATTTAGTAACAGGTATAGGTGCAGGAATACTTTATGCAGGTGTTAATTTTATAGAAAATTATAAACTTGAAAATAAGGTTGCAAACTATATTGCTCAACCCTCGCCAGAATCATTTAGAAAACTAATACTAGATGAATCTAATGAATACTATAATCAGCTTTATGATTTTATAAATAGCTATTCAGAAAATCCAAATTCATCACAATATAGAAATGAAAGTGTGAGTATTCTTAAGAGTATACTTGAAAATGAAAGTAATGTGCCAATGGTTGGAGCATCTGGTGCTGTATTTGGTATATTATTAGCTTTTGCTATGCTTTTTCCAAATATGGAGTTGTATATGCTTTTTTTCCCTTTTCCAATAAAAGCTAAATACCTTGTATTAGGATATGGAATTTATGAAGTTTGGAGTGAATTTAATAGAATGCCAGGAGATAATGTAGCACATCTTGCCCATTTAGGTGGTATGTTAATAGGATATATAATTTTAAGATATTGGAAAAATAAAAACGGAACATACTACTGAAAATGGCAAACTTTATAATTGAAGATTTCAAAAATGAATGGAGAAAGAAAGATAACGGCCTTATCAAAATCATTCTAATTAATGTAAGCATATTCATTGTGATAAGTTTTATTCAAGTAATAATGACTATCTCAAGTCTATCATCATTTTTTAATATTTTCATAAATAAATTAATGCTTCCTGCCTCATTAAATACCTTTATTTTTCAACCATGGTCAATAATAACATATTTCTTTCTTCACTTTAATTTTATGCATATTTTATGGAATATGCTTTTTCTTTATTGGTTTGGTAAAATTATTCAAGACAATATTGGAAATAATGCATTAATATCCTTATATGTTTTGGGAGGTATTATAGGTGGGCTTCTTTTTATGGCTATTTATAATATAATACCGTATTACAGTGAAAGAGTATCAGAGTCTTTAATGCTTGGAGCTTCTGCAGGTGTTTTCAGTGTAGTTGTTGGATCAGCAACATTATTACCCAACTATTCCTTCTATTTACTAATAATAGGACCTGTAAGAATAAAATATATTGCTTTATTTTATGTTCTTTTATCTTTCTTCGATGTTGCTGGAAGTAATGCTGGTGGTGAAATTGCACATATGGGAGGTGCGATTATAGGCTACATATATATTAGAAAATTACAAAATGGTATAGATATAGGACAAGGTGTTATAAGTTTTATTAATTTTTTCAATAACAAACCAATTAGTAAAATTAGAGAAGAAAAAGATATAAATATTTTTGAAGAAAACTCTCAAGATGAAATTGATAAGATATTAGATAAAATTTCTAAAAGTGGTTATTCAAGCTTAACTAATGAAGAAAAAGAAAGATTATTTGATTCAAGTAAAAAAAAATGAGACAAGTTTTATTACTGATATGTATTTTCTTGATTTCTTGTAATAATCCTCAAATAGAAGAAAATCCTTCAATTTTTAGTATCAATGAGGAAAAAGCTAGTAAACTAATTAGTTTATCAATTAATTGTGTTGATAAAGAATTTCCATATAAGATTGGTTATAGATTTATTGATAAAGAGTGGATTAGGCCTCATTACGAATTAACACCCTCCTTTTATGGTTGCTGGGATTGGCACTCTGCTGTTCATGGTCATTGGGCAATGGTCAAAATAGTTAAAGAGTTCCCTAATATTCCAGAAAGAGAAATTATTCTTCAAAAGTTAAAAAAAAATTTATCTCAAGAAAACTTGGAAACGGAATTTAAATTTTTTCAAAATGAATTTGCAAAAAGCTTTGAAAGAACCTACGGATGGGCGTGGCTAATGAAATTATATTCTGAACTGATTAGCTGGGATAATCCAGATTCAAAAAAATGGGCTAAAAACTTACAACCGCTAGTACAACTGTTAAGTGAGAGAACCATTCTATTTCTTGATAAATTAACAACACCATTAAGACCTGGAACACACGCAAATACCGCATTTTCTTTTTCGCTAATGATTGAATATGCAGTCGAGTCAGGTGATATTAATCTTCTAAATAAAATTAAAGATTACAGTTTAAAAAATTTCTTAAATGACCAAGATTGTCCAGTAAAATATGAGCCATCAGGTACAGATTTTTTATCTCCATGTCTTGCTGAAGCTGCTCTTATGTCATATTTACTTGAAGAAAAAAAATTTAATAAATGGTTTAATAAATTTATTCCATCTCTGAATGAATCGGAGTTTAAATCTATAATCAACCCTCCTATTGTTTTAGATCCTCAAGATCCAGGTATTGGTCATTTAATTGGTCTGATGTTTCATAGGGCTTGGACACTAAAAGAAATAGCAAATAAATTAACAAAAGAATCTGACAGAAATCTTCTATTAACAATTTCTGATACTCACTCAAAAAAAGGATTTGATATTATGTTTGATAGTGGATACGGAGGTGAACATTGGCTAGCAACATTTGCTATTTACAACTTTTTACGATAAAGTTTATCTTTCTTTCTCAAGATATATTGTGCCGATGAGTTTATCTCTTCTCCTAATGTATGGTGTGTCATAATATTCAACTGGAGTAATTTCGTAAAAATAGAAATCGGTTTTTACAAAATCGGATCCATCAATATTCATTCCATCCCAAATTTTATCAGATGATTGTATAACAGATTCATTAACTAACCTTTGATACCTATCAAATATTTTAACTTCAAAACTCATATCTTTGATTAATATATTTTCATATTTAATTAAGAAAAAGTCATTAAAATCGTCTCCATTTGGTGTAAAATAATTTGGTAATTGGTATCGAGGTGTTTTTAAATTTTCAATATATATATAAACACTACCTGTTTTCTCACAACCTTCAAGGTCTCTAACGCTGTATACAATAGTATCAAAAGGTATTGGGGATTCTTCAAAACTATAACTAATTGATCCGTCAATATTTGAAATGGCATTTCCAAAATTTGGACCAGAAATAATTGTTACACTTGTAGTATCTATTTGAGAATCTGTATCATAATCATTATTTAATACATTTATAATTCTCGAACTTGGAACACTTCCATCCACGACTATTGAATCGTCTTGAACAACCGGGCAATCATTTTCATAATTAATTGATATCGTTACTGTACCTATTGAATCACAAAAAGCAAATCCATCAGCAGCATCTGAAAGAATATAATTAAATGTTACGATTTGTGGTCCAGGCGCTTGAACATCCTGAGGTGCTGTATATACAAATGAACCATCTTGATTCCAACTAAATCCACCAATCGTAGGAGGAGATAATATATTAATTAGTAGTTCGTCACCCTCTATATCAAAATCATTAATAGTAAGTGTAGAGTCAATAATATCTCCTTCATTAATCGTAAATACGTCATCTGAAGGAACAGGACAATCATTGACTGGATTTATACAAAGTGACACAGTTACTGTATTACTAGTAAGGTTTGTAGGAGAATCCGTAACATAGTATGTAAATGAGTCTGATGTTGTTTCTCCTCCGTCATGAGTATAAATAAAAGTACCATTAGGATTTAAAATAAGAACTCCGTTTAGGACATCGTCAACTAAAGTAACAATTAGTGTTTGACCAGTATCTAAATCATAATCATTAGAAAGAACACCATCCTCTGGCAATAGGGCTTGAATAAAATCTCCCTCATCAATACAAGGAAATGAATCAGCAACAGCAACAGGAGGCGTATCCGGCATTGGATTTATTCTTATTGTGACATTCACCGTGTCTTGGTCCTTACATTCTCCGTCAGTAAGAAGATAAGTAAAGGTATCTTCAAAGTTATCGCTGTCATCATGAGTGTAGTCAAAAGAGCCATCCGGTTTTAAGTCAATGGTTCCGTATAAAGGATCATCAAGTTTTGTTATTTGAAGTACATCACAAGAATTCTGATCTGAATCGTTAGATAGAACTCCATCTAAAGATGATATATTAAGTGTGCCACCTTCATCGATTCCATCATATAAATCATCATTTCCAACTGGACACTCATTCAAAATATTGATTTTTGAGGTCTTCACAGCAGACGTGTCTTCTCCGTCAGTAATATAGTAAGAGAAGAAAACTTCATTTGGATTATCTGAACAGTCATGGTCATAGAAGAATGTACCATCAGGATACAATTCAAATGTTCCATTTCCTGGACCAGATATTGGAATTACAGTCAAAGTATCTTTTGGATCTGGGTCAATACAGTTTGATAAAACCCCATTTGTTAAATCAGTAATTATAACTTCACCCTCAAGAATAGAATATTCCTCACCATCACAATCAGGCAATCTATTTATTATATCAATACATACTTGGGTTATATTTGAAAAACCCGGTGGAGGTCCCGGCTCTCCATCATATGCCCTATAGGTAAAACATACCTCGTTTGGTGTATCTGAACCATCATGTATATATCTGAAAGAACCATCAGCACATATTCCATCAGCATTTGTTGATGGGCATTTTAACTCACCTACAGAGACATCTTGTATTAGCAGAGCCGTTAGACTAGACCCAATATCTGAGTCCGCATCATTTGACAGGATGCCATCTATCTCAATTACATCAAGCGTGTCGCCCTCGAAAACAGAATACCTATCTTCTACTGAAACTGGAATATCGTTCACACTATTTATAATTATTATGATTTCTGATATACTTTCACAACCCGTTGGATCAATCGCTTTATATCTAACGCTATCAATCGTTGATTCTGATCCATCGTGTTGATATAATAACCTTCCATTTGGAAATATTGATGTAATACCGTGATTACTGTAGTTTAAACTCGTTGAATCCTTCTCTGCTCTTAACACATCTCCATCAACATCAAAATCATTTAAAAGTACTCCTAAAGTATCAAGTGTTCCACCCTCATCAATATAGAATGTATCTCTCACAGCATCTGGACAGTCGTTCACATTTATTGGAATGATAATAATATTTGCAAATGCATCACTCTCACAGAGATCACTTTCAATTTTATATTTTATAGTATCTCCAAGCTGACTACCGTTATGGGTATAAGTAAATTTACCATCATACTTGATCTCATTATTCGTAAGAACTCCGTTAAGTGGTAAATCCCACTGACTTACAAACAAAGTATCTGCTCCTCCAGTATCGTCATTAAGTAACACTCCACATAGCGTCCTTGATTTACCAGTATCATATAAATATGTTCCATCTATCCATTTCCATCCACCCTCAGGTTCTTTGAAGAAAGGGTCTGTTTCATCTTGGTACAAACCAAAGTGAAATTGTCCATTTGGTAACATTGCTGCTACAGCATCATTCTCTTCTACCGTTTTTAGCATAGCGAGGTAACCCCCTTCTGCTGCTGCATCAGCTTTCGCATTATTCCATAGAAACGATTGATCTGAAATGAAGTATGTGTGCCCATCGTATTCACCAATTTTTGTGAAATCTGGTAATGAAGCTACTATACTCTCATACTCAAATAAATATTGTTGATTTTTTCTTGTTTCGTCCTCATCATTCCAAGTACCATTGCTGTATATCTCACCAATGTTCTCATTTCCGCCTGTATCGTTAGGTTCGTTAAGTGCCCAATTTTCATTATTAGAACCAGGAAAAAGAGCTTCTGTTACACAGCTGTCAACTTCAAGGACACCCCCTTCAATAACATTATATATGTCGTCAGCAGGAATAGGACAATCCGCAACAGGGTTTATGTTAATGTAGACGGTAGCTGTATCTGTACATGCCGGATCGCCGCCAACCTCTTTTACTATGTAGCGAAGAGAATCAATTTGAGTCTCTGAATCGTCGTGAACATAAGTAAATGATCCGTCTGGGTTAATAAGAGCCCCAACTAAAAGACCATGCCTTGGCTGATCAACAATTTCTGCTTCAATTGGATCACTTTCAACATCATAATCATTAATAAGGACACCAGGAGCATTAATAGTTACGGTTCCTCCCTCATCAACATTTATTGTATCATTAACAGCAACAGGACAATCATTAACTGGGTTTATTACTATTCTTACAATACCAAGGTCTGTACAGGCTCCATCAGATATTTGATATACAAAATTGTCATCAAAGTCATTATCCTTACCACTGTGAATATAAGTAAAAGATCCATCTACATTGAATTCTGTTAATACACCATCCTCAGGATCATTAATTAATCCAGTAGATATTCCATAGTATAATTTTAAAATTTCATCCTCAGAAATAACGTCACTAAAAATATATAATTCATCCATCCTACCATCGAACATACCTCCTGAGATTGATTTTCCTATTAACAATTGAGCTTCATCAGAGATAAGAGATGTGTTATTCAGAGTCTGTGAATAAATTTCATTCTTATTTAGATACATCTTATAATTATCTCCATTTTTTATAAAAACGTAATGATTCCACTGGTTATTAAGATTAGTTCCCCCTATTTCACCATAAGGTTTAACCGAGTAAGTATTTCCATTTCCAACACCAAATGCAAGTTTGTTATTTTCAATTCCAATCTTTAGTCCTTCTTCATTACCATTTATTGTAAAATTCAGAATGGTTGAGTTTGCTGCGGCTCCATTAAAGGACCTAAACCAACCTGATATGGTATAATTTGGAGAGGATAGGTCTAATATCTGGTCCTCAACCTCAACATAGGAATTTACTCCGTCAAACTCCATAGAGTTTTTTTGTTTAGGTGGCTGAAACCTATCATTTACTACTTTAGGTGCATCAACAAAATATACTAGAGAAGGAGGAGACTCACATTTTCCGCCGTGATCAGGATCAGCACATCCAGGAGGATTCGGTAACAGAATAGTATCTTGAATTCCCCCTTTCATGGAACCATGAAATTCGTTTGAACTTTGATCTTTTAACTTCTCCAAAACAAGTATACTAGGTAATGTGTCTAGTTCAAAAAGAAATCCAGGCCCATCAATAGAGTCATAATACTCAGACATAGAATAAAATGCTATTAAATTATCAGTGATTTGAGGTGTTGAACCAACATCAGTATCAATGTCATTCCCCATAATTCCAGGTAGATTTACAAAATGTCCAGTTCCTCCACCAAATACTCCGTCAATAATTAAGGTACCTCCCTCATCTACTGTATATATAGTATCTATAGCATCAGGGCAATCGTTTACTGAAATAATATTTATATAGACAGTTACCTCGGCACACTCCCTTCCGTTGTCACCCATGATATAGGTAAAAGAGTCAGAAGTTTGTTCTCCTCCGTCATGAACGTAAGTGAATGATCCGTCAGCATTAATTGCACCACCCTGAATGACACCAAAGGTTGGAAGCGTATTTAAAGTTACCTCCAAGATATCACCTTCTTCGTCGTAATCATTTAAAAGAACACCAGTATATTTTTGACCAGATAGTGAATCCATAATTTTATTAAATCCTAAGTTTGCCTCATCTGCAACCAGAGATCCACCCTCATTTACCGTGAAATAGTCTGTTTGACCCTGCGCACATGCATTGTCAGGACCAAAGAATAGGTTTATAGAATCAACCTTACAACATTGTTGTTCACCTGTTTGTGGTACATCACACACCTCAACGTATATGACATCTCTTACATTTCCTGATCCGTCATGCTCATAAAAGAATGAACCATCTTGATTAACTCCGTAATCAACTGCGTGGGCAGGAAATGGATAGACTGGATCACCGTTCGCATCTAAAAGCCAGTTTGTTGGTGAGGTAGGCAAAAGTTTTCTCATAAATATGAAATCCCCATCAGGATCTGTATCTGTTAATAAAGCTCCTGAAAGCGAATCTCGCTGTAAAATTCCACCTTCATCCATTCCAAGAACCCAGATATCACCGTCTGAAGCAAAAACTAATAAGGTATCTCCAGAAACATCAATCCTCACACTGTCGATTGATATTGGATTACCATTCTCATCAGGAGGTAGACCTTCAATATACGTCCTTATCGGGGCACCACCAAGAAGAGATAAACTGTTATAACCATTTGCTCTTGTTTCAGGGCAGTCATTTCTTGGAATAATCGTAATCTTGGCAGTATCATATGTTTGACATAATCCATCCCAAGCAAAATAAACAAAATAATCTTCTGTGTCCTCACCACCTCCGTGGGTGTAGATAAAGTTTCCATCTTTATCGACAGTTACAGTGCTCCCATCAGTTACAGGTTCAATGTCAAGATAAGCTTCAATAGGATCACCATTAGGGTCAGTATCATTATCAAGTAGAGTGTTTAAACCTAGAAGAGATGTGTTTATTTGACCACCTTCAAAGACTGTATAAAAATCTGGGGCAGTTATAGGACAATCATTAACTTTAATAAAAACATCTGTTTCAGATGCATCAGTGATTCCAGGTTCATAAGTAATTGTCATTCTATAGGAAAAAGTGTCAACCTTTGGTGATGGGCTTCCATCATGAGTGTAGGTAAAACTACCATCTGAATTTAGTATAAATGCATCAGGACCACTTGTTATAGCAAGATTTGGAGAATTAGTAACATTAACAGATGCTGAACCAAATGGTACGGGATCATTGGATAAAACACCTTCAGGAGCAGGAATAGTTAATGTGCCTCCTACACCAACTACAAATGTATCTGCAACTGCTTGTGGAACAGTATTAGTAATTTGAATTGTAACAGTTTGTTCATCAGGACATCCAAAACCATCAGTAACCCTAACGTCAAAATCAACAAATACAGGTGATCCTCCATTTAAATAAGGAGGAGCGACGTAGGTCATTATACCTTCAGGTGTAATATTAAGCGTACCAACTGGTGGATCTGTAAGTTTTAAATAAGTAAGATCTAGATCAATACCTTGAGCATACTCAGGGTCGAGAGTTTCGGTTTTTAAATCAAAAATATAAGTTTCTCCCTCATCAACATCTTCAGCACCTATAAGTAATCTTGGACAATCATTGACTTGATTAACTTGAATACTCACTTGACCTATTGCAGAAAAACCATCAGCGTCAGTGATAGTATAAGAAAAGTTATCAAAACCACTAGGTGTTTCTTCTCCGTCATGAGTATATTCAAAAGTACCATCAGCACAAATACCTGGAACACCTGCACATGTTATAACTCCGTCATTGGGACTAAGTTGAAGTGAAATGGATAGAGGAGTTCCTTCAGGGTCAAAATCATTGGGTAATAAACCTAATAACGAGTCGTTGATTACTAAAACACCACCCTCATCAACACTAAGAGTATCATGATAAAAATCATCTCCTGGGACTGGAGGGTTTTCGTCATCATCAATTATTATCTGTGACCTCGTGATTCCAAATGTTACATTCTCAGATAAAGGGTTATCGCCTGACGATGGATCGCTGTTGTTTAATTCAATAATTATCTTCTCATTTGGGTCTTGGATCAGATCATCGATTGATGATATAGTAAGTGTAGTCACAGTATCACCTGCAGGAATTGTTACTAAGTCCGATTTGTCAGATGAAAAATCAACATCTTTCTCTGCCGAATAATTTTGTCCTTCATAATTTAAACCAATTTTAGAGTCCTGATTAAATGCTCTACTCAGAATAATAGTTAGCGTAGTTGACCCTCCATCCTCAGCAATATGTGTGGTATCAGTAAGAAATGTAACCTGTGGCGGTTCATTATCAATAACTGAAAATCCAATCGAATCGTTTTCAATAGTCCCTGGACCAGCTATTTTGCCTCCTA